>PJTT01000300.1_pt1 | contig 55608 bp, 51 predicted proteins | sample 1512261 | NCBI WGS metagenome assembly PJTT01 (sample SAMN08177685, study PRJNA422409) | Soil metagenome, whole genome shotgun sequencing project. | isolation source: Soil (2) enriched on wood chips | place: USA: Madison | collected 2015-01-15 | reverse complement strand
GGGCCTGGCGCCGCATCCCAACCAGAGCGGAACCCGAACCGGCCCCGCCCATATCGGCGGCGGCCGCCCCTGCGTGCGCGCCGCCCTCTACATGGCCGCCGTCAGCGCCGCCCGCTCCGACAACGGCTTCAAGCGCGAGTACCAGGCCCTCCGCGCCGCCGGCAAACCCGCGAAAGTCGCCCTCGTCGCCATCGCCAGGAAGATCGTCGTCGCCGCAAACGGCATGCTCAAATCCGGACAACCCTGGCAAAGGCCCGCTTGACCCAACACAGTCGCCGGATAAGCCCTGCGGGCTTTCCGGGATGACGATGGGTTGGGTTACTTCAGGAACCCCTCGACCTCGCTCTGGAAGCGGGCCGGCTGGTCGATCATCACGAAGTGCGCGGCCTCGTCGATGCGGACGAGCTTGACCCCCTTCAGCGGCGCATAGGCCGCGCCGTACCAGCCGGCGAAGGCCTCGGCCGGCGCGAAGCTGGCCTTGTTCCAGGCCCAGACCACGGTGGTCGGGGCGGTGATGTTCGGCAGTTCGGGCGCCAGATCGGTAGTCAGCAGTTCCTCCATCGCCCGGCCCACCACCTTGCGGTCGCTGGCCAGGGAGTCGTCGACCACCGCCTTGCGGGCGCTCTCGGTGAGCACCATGGTCGCGGCGGTCTGGTTCTGGCGGGCCAGGTACTGGTCCGGCGGCGAGGTCTCGATCCGCTGGCGGAAGTCGGCCGCGCCCTTGGCCACGGCGTCGCGCGAGGCGCCCGGTCCGAAATAGGCCATGGCCAGGTTGGGGAACATGTCGACCACCATCAGCCGGCCGACGAGGCCCGGATGCCGGGCCGCCAGCATCAGGCCGATCGTGCCGCCCATCGAATGACCGATCACGGCCGGCGCCTTCAGCCCCTTGGCCTGGATGTAGGCGGCCAGGCCCTCGGCGACGCCGGCCGCGACCGCGCCCTCGGCGTTGCCCCCGGCCGGATCGCCGGCGAAGCCCGCCACCTGCACCAGGTGGACGCGATAGCGATCCTCCAGCGCCTTGGCCGTCGGCTCCCAGACCGCCCGCGACGAGGCCAGGCCCGGGATCAGGATCACGTCCGGCCCCTTGCCCCGCACGACCACGGAGAAGCGGTCGATGTCGGCCGCCAGGGCCGGTCCGGCAAGCGCGGCCAGAGGGACGGCCAGCAGGGCGCCCGCGCCCAGGAGTTCACGGCGGTTCATTGGCTTTCCCCCAGACGGCGATGCTCGCCCGAAGACTTGAGCCCAGATCCCCGCCGCCGCAATCGCCCGCGCGATGAATAATCAGTAATCAATTTATGGGCGAGTAGGACCTGCGCGCTTGGCGACGGAGACGGCCCGCATGAGCGAGACGTTCGGACGGCGAAAACCCGCTCCCAGTCCCGACCGGCCGGCGAAGCCTCGGCGCTGGCCCGCCTGGCCGCTGTTCCTGTTGGCGATGATCCCGGCCTATCTGCTGCAGCAGATCCCGCTGCTGAACCTGATCCTGTTCTTCGCCCTGTCGCCGCTGTGGATCGGCCTGCTGTTCAACGCCGCCCTGGTGACGATGGCGGTCGACGCCTGGCGCCGGGCCGCGCCCCGCTGGCTGCTGGCGATCCCGGTGCTGGTCTATGGCGGCAACCTGGTCTGGAGCGTCACGGGATACCTGGACTATCGCGCCCTGGACGAGCGGCTGCGGCGCGAGAACGCCGCCGCTCACCTGCCCTTCGATCCGGCCCAGGCCTCGATCCTGGCCCCCGGTCAACTGGCCCAGAGCCTGGTCGAGGGCTACGCCCTGCCGGTGGTCTACCGCTATCCCGATGTCTACCGCAGCGGCCAGCCGGCCGCGCTGCGGGTGCTGCCGCGGACGACCTGCGAGACCATCCCCAAGTCCCCCGACCTGCGGATGACGGCGCAGCGAATGATGGTCGGCCGGGCGCTCGTGTCCAACGCCTGCGTGCTGAGCCTGCCCGGCGAGCCGCAGGGGCCGGTGGTGCGGGTGGCCACCGGCGAAGGGCCCGGGGATCTGGAGCCGGGACTGCGGCGCCTGACCCTGACGGCGCCGGACGGCCGCGCCGTCGCCCTGGCCTATGGGATCGCCGCCATCCCCTCGCCGATCCCCTTCCCGCTGGTCAGCTGCCTCACCTGGACCCGCCACGAATGCACCCACACGCTCTACCGCCTGAAGCCGGGGGTCGGCGGCGGGGCGGGGGGTTTTGCGGGCATGGTCGCCGGGGTCCTTGGCCTGGCGGAACGGCCGATTCATACGACCAGGACCGGCGGCAAGCTGATCCTGTCGCTCGACGAGGCCCAGACCCGCGCCCTGGCGGCGGGTTCGGAACCGGCCGTGGCCCAGGCCCGCGCCTTCGGACGCCAGGCCGTGGACCGCAGCCTGGCCCGCTTCTCGCGCCTGATGGCCGGCGAGGACCTGGCCCAGGACGAGGACTTCAGCCGCTGGATCGTGGTCAGCAACGCCGACCAGGTGGACCCCGAGGCCCTGCTGGCGGCGATCGGGCGGGCCTATGGCGATCGCTCCCGCTCCAGCGCCCAGCAGACCTTCGCCGACGTGGCCGCCGCCCTGCCGGCCGAGGCCTTCGCCCGCATCGGCCCGCGCCTGGCGCCGCTGGTCGGCGAGGACGAGGCCCTGGAGGGACTGACCGTCCGCCTGGGCGATCTGGGCGCGCCGGCCGCCCTGCCACTGGCGAAACGGATCGAGGCCGTCCGCTCCGTGCCGGGCCGCACCGACGCCCTGCTGGGCCTCTGCCGGGCGGGCCCCGCGGCGGCCAGCGTCGCCGACCGGGTCGCGGCCATCCCCCGGAGCGACGCCCGCGCCGACGTGATCCAGGCTTCCGTGCTGGCGCTGCTGCGGATGGGACGGCGCGACCTGGCGCAGCCGCTCACCGCCCTGCCGGCCAGCAACGGCTTCAACGGCGCCGCCTCGCGCCGCTACCGCAAGGAGATCGACCGCATCCTCGCCGAGGTGGGGCCGAACTCGCCACGCTCGGTCTGCCAGCTGGATGGCGACACCCGCCTGCCGCGCGTGCCCTGGCTGGAAGGGGCCAGCTAGACCGTCGGGACCGCCACCGGCGTCGGGACCCAGTCGGGGCGCTCGACCCGCACGGGGCGGCCGTCGACCGTCAGGTCCGCGCCCTCGATGCGGTCCAGCCGCAGCAGGGCCATGGCCCGACCATCGCCGCCGCTCAGCACCTCGCCGGCCCGCAGCTCGCCGGCCAGCACCTCGGCGCCGAAGGCCGGAGCGGGGCCGTCGAAGGCGATCGGCAGCATGCGGTTCTTGATCGTACCGCGCCGCTTCATGCGGCTGGTGGTCTCCTGACCGACGAAGCAGCCCTTCTTGAAGTCTATGCCCGAGAGCAGGTCGAAGTCGGCCTCGATCGGATAGGCCTTGTCGCTGAGCCAGTCGGCCGGGCCGGGCACGCCCAGGGCCAGGCGATGGGCGTCGTACTCGGCTTCCGTGGCGTTGGGCTCGGCCGTCGGGCCGTAGACCCGCGCGCCCAGGGCCGGCAGGCGCGGATCGGCGTAGAGGCCTTCGCCGGAGACCGGCGCGCCGTCCGGCGCGAACACGGCCGCGACCGCGAGGTCGGAAGCCCCGATCTCGGCCTTGGCCCGCAGGCGGTACATCGACAGCCGCGTGATGATGGTGTCGCGGTGCTCGGCCGCCACGTCCAGCAAGGCGCCGTCCGGAAGGCCGGCCACGAACAGGTCGTAGAGCAGCCGCCCCTGCGGGGTCAGCAACCCTGCGAACCGCAGCTCGCCGGGCGCGAGCGTCTCGACGTCCTGGGTCAGCAGGCCCTGCAGGAAGCTGCGCCAATCGGGGCCGGCGACGGCGATGACGGCGCGGGAGGAAAGATGGGCGGTGCGCGGGCTGGTCATGGCCGAACATGTGGCGCCAGGGCGACGCATCCGCCAGTCTTTCATGCGAAGAAAGCTTAAGCGGGATAACGGGATGCGTTGACAGGCGGTTCACCCTATAGATGGACCGATGACACAGCGGGCCTTCCCGATTCTCTTCATCACCGCCACGCGTATCGGCGACGCCGTGCTGTCGTCCGGCCTGATCAAGATGCTGGCCGACGAGATCCCCAACGCCCGCTTCACCATCGTCGCCGGCCCGCTGGCCGCCCCCCTGTTCGCCCACGTCCCCGGCCTCGACCGGGTGATCGTCATGGAGAAGGGCAAGGGCAAGGGTCACTGGTTCAAGCTGTGGAACCAGGTGCGCCACAAGAAGTGGGGCCTGGTGGTCGATCTGCGCGGCAGCGCCACCGCCCTCTTCCTGCGCCGCGAGAAGCGGGCGATCTGGAAGAAGACCCCCGGCGAGATCGCCCACAAGGTGATCGAGACCGCCCGCGTGCTGAAGATCGAAGACGCCCCGCCGGCCCCGCACCTCTACATCACCCCCGAAGTCCAGGCCCTGGCCGACCAGATGCTGGCCCCGCGCGGCAATGAGCAGGCCGGCCCGATCCTGGCCATGGGCCCTGCCGCCAACTGGATCGGCAAGGTCTGGCCGATCGAGCGCTTCACCCAGACGGCGGCCCAGTTGCTCGGTCCCGGCGGCAAGCTGGAGGGCGGGCGCCTCTTGATCCTTGGCGGTCCGGAAGACGGCCGCATGGTCGAGGAGCTGCGCATGGCTTCCGCGCGCGGCCGCTGCATCGACCTGACCGGCAAGGTCGATCTGCTGACCGCCTATGCCTGCCTCAAGCGCGCCGACCTCTTCATCGGCAACGACAGCGGCCTGATGCACATCGCCGCCGCGGCCGGCACGCCCACCGTCGGCCTGTTCGGCCCCTCGGACGAGCGCCGCTACGGCCCCTGGGGTCCGCTGACCCGCGCCGTGCGCGGCCCGCGCGACTTCGAACAGTTCAAGGCCGTCGACCCCGACCTCTCGCAGGCCATCCGCCACATGAGCGACCTGCCGGTGGCCAAGGTGGTTCGGGCGGCCGTGGAGCTGCTGGACGAGGCCCGGGCCAGCGCGGTCGTCGAGGCCGCGCCCGCGGTGGAAGAACCGGTCGCCGAGACGCCGGTCGAGACCGCCGCGCCGGAAGCGGCTCTGGAAGCCGCCGCCGAAACCCCGGCCATCGCCGAAGAGCCGGCCGAAGCCGAACCCAAACTCAAGGTCTCCCCCCGCCGCCGCAAACGCGCCAGCGGCGAAGCCAGCCCGCCGGCTTAGGGCGGCCGCTCTCCCTCTGCTCTTCCGCATTTAACTCCGAGCATCCCCGCGAAGGCGGGGACCCAAGCGGAGTCTGCGGCCGCGCCAAGATCGGCCGCCGATGCGCGAACACCAACCTCAGCTTGGATCCCCGTCTTCGCGGCGATGCTCGGATGAAGGGCGGAGCTAGCCTATTGCACGCCCAGGTTGTTCTTGTTATGTTCTATTTCGAGAGCAACCCGAGGCCGGCCCATGGACCTCCTGTTCACCGTCTACATCCTGGCCAGCGCCCCCTACGGCACGCTCTATTGCGGCCACACAGACGACCTTGCCCGCCGCATCTGGCAGCACAAGGAAGAGCACTTCCGGGGCTTCACCCGCCGCTACGGCGTCCATCGTCTGGTCTGGTATGAGAACGGCGACAGCCGCGAAGGCGCGCTGATCCGCGAACGCCAGATCAAGAAATGGAACCGCGCCTGGAAGATTCGGCTGATCGAGGCGATGAACCCAGGCTGGCGGGATCTGTACGAGACGCTGAACTGCTGACTGGCGTCCTCGCTGAACGCCCCGCTTCCGCTCACCCCCGCGAAGGCGGGGGCCCAAGCCGAGTTGTGGTTCCCATCACGGTCGGCGGCGGCCAATCCCACGGCGTCGCGCAGCGGCCGCCCCCGCTTGGGTCCCCGCCTTCGCGGGGATGCTCGGAGTTTGGGTCCAGGTGAAATAGGGAAACCTGTTGCCACCCGCCCGCAGCGGACCTAGACCCCGGCAAACCCCTCAGGAGCGCGCGCCATGTCCCAGACCTTCGACCTGATCGTCCGTGGGGGCGAGGTGGTGAACCATGCCGGGCGGGGGATCACCGACGTCGGCGTGCGCGGCGGCAAGATCGTCGCCATCGGCGACCTCAGCCAGGCCAGCACCGGCGAGATCTTCGACGCCACCGGCCTGACAGTGCTGCCGGGCGTGATCGACAGCCAGGTGCACTTCCGCGAGCCGGGCCTGGAGTGGAAGGAAGACCTGGAAAGCGGCAGCCGCGGCGCGGCCCTCGGCGGCGTGGTCGCCGTGTTCGAGATGCCCAACACCGAACCGACCACCACCGATCCGGACGCCCTGGCCGACAAGCTGGCCCGCGCCAAGAACCGGATGCACACCGACCACGCCTTCTATGTCGGCGGCACCCACGAGAACGCCAACTTCCTGGGTGAACTCGAGCGCCTGCCGGGCTGCTGCGGCATCAAGGTGTTCATGGGCGCCTCGACAGGCAGCCTGCTGGTGCAGGACGACGAGGGCGTCGAGAACGTGCTGCGGCATGTGAACCGCCGCGCGGCCTTCCACTCGGAGGACGAATACCGCCTGGCCGATCGCCGCAGCCTCGCCCGTCCTGGCGACTGGACCAGCCATCCCGAGGTGCGCGACGCCCAGGCCGCCCTGCAGTCGACCCACCGCCTGGTGCGCATCGCCAAGAACCTGGGCAAGCGCATCCACGTGCTGCACGTCACCACCAAGGAAGAGATCGACTTTCTCGCGCAGAACAAGGACGTCGCCTCGGTCGAGGTCACGCCCCAACACCTGACCCTGGTCGCGCCGGAGGCCTATGAGCGGCTGAAGGGCTTCGCCCAGATGAACCCGCCGATCCGCGACGCCTATCACGTGGCCGGCGTCTGGCGCGGCATCGAGGCCGGCATCGCCGACGTGCTGGGCAGCGACCACGCCCCCCACACCCGCGAGGAAAAGGCCCGCCCCTATCCGGCCTCGCCGTCGGGCATGCCGGGCGTCCAGACGCTGGTGCCGGTGATGCTGACCCACGTGGTCGACGGCAAGCTGTCGCTAGAGCGCTTCGTCGACCTGACCAGCCATGGCGTCAACCGCGTGTTCGGCCTGGCCGACAAGGGCCGCCTGGCCGAAGGCTTCGACGCCGACTTCACCATCGTCGACATGAAGGCCCGCAAGACCATCACCCACGAGCAGATGGCCAACCGCGCCGGCTGGACCCCCTTCGACGGCTTCGAGGCCAAGGCCTGGCCCGTGGCCACCATCGTGCGCGGCGTCGTGGTCATGCGCGACGACGAGATCATCGCCGAGGGCCGCGGGGAACCCGTGCGGTTCCTGGAAACGCTGGCGAAGTAAGGCCCCCTCAGTCGCTCCGCGACAGCTCCCCCAGAGGGGGAGCATCTTGGCGGGCGCCGCGCTTCAGAGATCCTCCCCCTCTGGGGGAGGTGGCCCGGAGGGCCGGAGGGGGGACGGTTTCAGCCGCCGCCAAGGCTGGCCGTTCTCCCCCCACCGATCGCTGCGCGATCGCCTCCCCCATAGGGGGAGGTTCCTGGCGAACGCCGCTCGCCGAGGATTGAACGGCCGTTCGACGCGCTCCATAACAGGGGGCATGGACACCCTCGTCAGCGCTCCGTTCCGTGACGCCCGCTATGCGCAGCGCGCACTGGAGGTCGAAAAGCACGGCGAGGCGCTGATCCTGCGCAACCCCATGCCCTATTCCGACGCGGTGCGGACCACCACCGCCCCGCTGGCCCGCTGGGCCGCCCAGGCGCCCAACCGGGTCTGGCTGGCCGAGCGCATCGAGGGCCAGGAGGGCTGGCGGACGATCACCTATGGCGAGGCGTACGAGAAGATCGTTCGCCTGTCCGACGGCCTCGGTGACGTAGCCCTTCTGCCCGATCCCGACAGGCCGCTGCTGATCCTCGCCCGCAACGGCATTGACCACGCCCTGATCGCCTACGCCGCCATGATGGGCGGACGCGCCGTGGCGCCGGTGTCGCCGCAATACGGCCAGGCGGGCGCCGACCTGGCGCGGCTGGGCCAGGCGCTGGAACGCCTGAATCCGGCGGCGGTCTATGTCGACGACGCGGCGATCTTCGCCCACGGCCTGTCGCATCCGGCCCTGGCGGACCTGCCGATCATCGTCAGCCGCAACGCCCGCCCCGGCGACATCGCGCTGGACGGACTGCTGCGCAGGTTCCAGCCGATCGACTTCGCCAAGCCCGAGCTGCCGGCCAAGCTGCTGCTGACCTCGGGCTCGACCGGGCGGCCCAAGGCGGTGATCTGCACCCACGCCAACATCGCGCTCAACGCCGCCCAGATCGAGGCCTGCTACGCCGACCCCGATCCGCCGGTGCTGGTCAATTCCGCGCCCTGGAGCCACAGCCTGGGGGCCAACGCCATACTGCACATGGTGCTGCACCGGGGCGGCACGCTCTATATCGACACCGGCCAGCCCGTGCCCGGGCGCTTTTCCGAGACGCTGCGGAACCTGCGCGAGGTCTCGCCGACCTATCACAACATGGTGCCGGCCGGCTGGGGCCTGCTGGTCGGCGAGCTGGAGCGCGATCCGGTGCTGGCGGCGACCTTCTTCCGCAAGGTGCGGGTGCTGCAGTACGGCGGCGCGGCCATGGCCCAGTCGATCCTCGACCGGGTGCAGGCCGTGGCCCTGGAGACGACCGGCCAGCGCATCACCTTCGCGGCCGGCTACGGCGCCACCGAGACCGGGCCGACGGCCTGCAACATCCACTGGCTGAACGCGCGCGCAGGCATGGTCGGCCTGCCCACGCCCGGCACGTCGGTGAAGCTGGTGCCGGCCGGCGAGAAGCTGGAGATCCGGGTCAAGGGCCCGCAGGTCTCGCCCGGCTATCTCGACCAGCCGGACGCCACGCGCGAGGCCTTCGACGAGGACGGCTTCTACCGCCTGGGCGACGCCGCGCGGCTGGCCGATCCGGACGATCCTTCGGCGGGCCTCGTGTTCGACGGACGGCTGGTGGAGAACTTCAAGCTGGCCAGCGGGACCTTCGTGGCCGCCGGGGCGCTGCGGGTGGCGGCGATCTCGGCCATCGGCGGGGCGGCCAGCGACGCCGTGGTCTGCGGCGAGGGCCGCGACGGCGTCGGGCTGATGCTGTTCCTCGAGCCCAGGACCTGCGAGCGCATCGGCGACGCGGCCGCCGTGCGGGCGGCGGTGCGGGCCGGGCTGGAGCGCTTCAACGCCGGGGCCAAGGGCGGCGGCCGCGTGGCCCGCGCCCTGATCCTGCCCGGCGCCCCCGACGCGGCCAGCGGCGAGCTGACCGACAAGGGCTACATCAACCAGGCCCTGGCCCGCGAGCGACGGCCGGCGGAGATCGAGCGGCTGTTCGCGGGCGCGCCGGATGGCGACGTGATGGTGTTCTAAAGATCCTCCCCCTCTGGGGGAGGTGGCCCAGAGGGCCGGAGGGGGGACGTTTTCAGCTTCCGAAAAGCTGGCCGTACTTCCCTCTCAGTCGCTCCGCGACAGCTCCCCCTTCAGGGGGAGCATCCAGTGCTAGGGAAGGAAACGAGAATGAACGGCGCCGACGCCCTGATCACCACCCTGGCCGACAACGGCGTCACCGCCTGCTTCGCCAACCCCGGCACCAGCGAGATGCAGTTCGTCTCGGCTCTGGACCGCGAGCCGCGCATGCGCTCGATCCTCTGCCTGTTCGAGGGCGTGGCGACCGGGGCGGCCGACGGCTATGGGCGGATCGCGGGCAGGCCGGCCTGCACCCTGCTGCATCTGGGCCCGGGCTACGCCAACGGCGCGGCCAATCTGCACAACGCCCGCCGGGCCTTCACCCCGATCGTCAACGTGGTCGGCGACCACGCCACCTATCACCGGGGGTTCGACGCCCCGCTGAACAGCGACATCGCCGCCCTGGCCGCGCCCAACTCGCTGTGGGTGAAGTCGGCAGAGAGCGCCGACAGCGTCGGCCCCCTCGCGGCCGAGGCGATCACAGCCAGCTACGGGACGCCGGCCGGCAACGCCTGCCTGATCCTGCCCGCCGACGCGGCCTGGAACGAGGCGACGGTGCACGGCGGGGTCGCCGAGATCCCCGCCCCCGGCGCGCCGAACGACGAGACGATCGCCGCCGTCGCCCACGCGGTGAAGGCGGCCAAGGCGCCGGTGCTGCTGCTGGGCTCGGGCGCCTGCCGCGCGGACGGGATCACCGCCGCCGGACGGCTGGCGACCCTGGGGATCCGGGTGCTGACCGACACCTTCACCGCCCGCCAGGCGCGCGGCGAAGGCCGCTTCCGCCCCGACAAGCTGCCCTATTTCGGCGAGCAGGCCCTCAAGGAGCTCGACGGCGCCGACCTGATGGTGCTGGTCGCCACCGAGCGGCCGGTGGCCTTCTTCGCCTATCCCGACAGGCCCAGCGTGCTCGTGCCCGAGCACTGCGGCCTGGAGACCCTGTGCGGCCGGGGCGACGACGCCGCCGCCGCCCTCAACGCCCTGGCCGACGCCCTGGAGGCCCCCGCCGTCGGTCCGGCCGAGGCCTACGCCCCGCCGCCCGCGCCCGCCGGCAAGCTGGACGCCTGGGCCATCGGGGCGGCCATCGCGCGCCACATGCCGGCCGATACGGTGATTTCCGACGACGCGGTGACCGCCGGCCTGCCGATCTTCACCCAGACCCGCGCCGCCCGCGCCCACGACTGGCTGTCGCTGACCGGCGGGGCGATCGGCCAGGGCATCCCGCTGGCCATCGGCGCGGCCGTGGCCCGGCCGGACGCCAAGGTCCTGGCCCTGACCGGCGACGGGGCAGGCATGTACACCGTGCAGGGCCTGTGGACGATCGCCCGCGAGCAGCTGGACGTGGTGGTCGTGGTCTTCGCCAACCACGTCTACCGCATCCTCGGCATCGAGCTTTCCCGCACCGGCGCCGGCCCGGCGGGCCCGGCGGCCAGCAAGCTGCTCGACATCGGCGAGCCGCGCATCGACTGGGTGGCGGTGTCGCAGGGGCTGGGCGTGCCGGCGCAGCGGGTGGAGACGGCCGAAGCCTTCGACGCGGCGTTCGAACAGGCGATTGCGGGCAAGGGGCCCAGGTTGATCGAGGCGGCGCTGGCCTAACCCCCTCCGGCCCTCCGGGCCACCTCCCCCAAAGGGGGAGGATCTGGGTTCGCGCCTTCAGATGCTCCCCCTCTGGGGGAGCTGTCGCGGAGCGACTGAGGGGGCCTTCCCCGGACACAAAAAACCCCGCCGGTTCGCACCGGCGGGGTTCTTCGTCAGAGCTCCGGAAAGCTCTTACTTCTTGATGTTGGTCGGCAGCTTGCAGCCGCCGCCGACGCCCTTGGCCTGCAGGCAGGACAGCAGCTCCTTCGGCTTGGGCGCGGGCGCGTTCAGCGGGTAGGACATCACCCAGCCCGGCAGGCCGTCGGCGCAGGCGACTTCGATGAAGCCGTCGGTCTCGGTGCGGCCGATGACCCGGGCGTCGGAAACCTCGCAGCTGCCCTTGCCGTAGGCCTTCAGGTCGGACCACAGGCGCGGGAACACCGCGTTCGGCTTGGTGTAGCTGCAGCGGAAGCCGTTCAGCTCCGAGAACAGGCAGTCATAGACGCGGTTCTCGGTGGGCGAGAACATGCCGATGCCGCCGTCCGGACGGTTCGAGCACTTCAGCTCGACCACTTCCTTCTTGGGGTCGTTCGACGGGAACAGGCCGTAGGATTCGACCTTGCAGTCGAAGCCGGCCTTCTTGGCCAGGCTGGTGTAGAGGCCGGCCTGCTCGGTCTTGGCCGCGCGGCTGTCGGTCAGGGTGCACTCGGCGCCGCCCGGGGCGTTGGCGCAGTCGATGGCGCGGGAGAGAGCGCCGCTGGCCAGGGTCTGCTGCAGCACGTAGCCCTTGCCGTCCTGGCACGAGACTTCGAAGTAGTTGTCGGTCTTGGTGGTCAGGATGTAGCGCTTGTCCTTCACCGCGCAGCCGTTGTTGGCGGCGGCGGCCAGGGTGTCGACGACCTGCAGCTGGGTGGCGCGGTCGGTCAGCTTGCACGAGATGTTGCCGGTTTCTTCGTACAGCAGGCAGCTGTTGGCCACCGTGCCTTCCAGCTTCATCGGGACCGGGACCTGGACGATGTAGCCGGGGCCGCCCTTACAGGCGACTTCGAAGAACGAGTTGTTGTTGCCGGTGCCGATGGCGCGGGCGTTCTGCAGGTCGCAGGCGGCGCTGGCCTTGGCGAGGTAGGGCTTCAGGCCCTGCTTGGGATCGACGTTGGCCGGCAGCAGGCACTTGAGGCCCGATTCCTTGCCGTCGGCGCCGACCTGGCCGGTCTCGAGGCAGTTGAAGGCCTGGGCCGGCGTGTCCTTCTTGGCCACGATGGCGTAGCCCATGCCTTCCTGGCAGGCGACTTCGTAGTAGGAGGTGTTCGACTTCTTGTCGGCGCCGATCAGGCGGGCGTCCGAAATCTGGCAGGCGACGCCCGTCTGACCGATCAGCGGCGGCGCTTCCTTCATGCCGGTTTCACGCGACTTGGCGTCGACGGCGGCGGCGGCGGGCTTGGCATCCTTCGGCGCCGCGAAGGCGGCGGCCGGAACGAGCACGGCGACCGCGAGGGCGGCCGTCAGGCCGATCGCGAATGGCCTCATGTCTGTAGTCTCCTGGGGGTGAATTCCTCGCGGCGGACTTAAGCGCCCGCTTGCATCTAGGGTCAAGATGTCGTCCGACAGGGGCGCAATCATGGCGCGGCTTGGCCATAAAAAATGGGTGACTTGGGGAGGAGACAGGCGATGAGCGACGGTTTCGAGGAGGCCGCCAGCGACGCGGAATCGCCGCGCCGGCCGCGCCTGGCCTATCCGTTCGAGGTCGAGCCGGAGCCCGGTTCGGGCCTGGCGGTCGAGGTCGCGCCCGGGGTGCTGTGGCTGCGCCAGCCGCTGGGCGGTTCGCTGGGCTTCATCAACGTCTGGGCCCTGGCCGACGGCGAGGGCTGGACGATCGTCGACACCGGCATGGCCACCAAGGAGACCAGCGGGGCCTGGAAGGCCGCCTTCGCTGGTGCGCTGGAAGGACGGCCCGTCACCCGGGTGATCGTCACCCACCTGCATCCCGACCATGTAGGCCTGGCCGGCTGGCTGACCCGCCGCTTCGACTGCCGCCTGTGGATGACGCGGCTGGAATACTTCCAGTGCCGGATGCTGGTGGCCGACACCGGCCGCGAGGCGCCAGAGGACGGGGTGCGGTTCTTCCGCGCCGCCGGCTGGGACGACGACGCCATCGACAACTACAAGACCCGCTTCGGGGGCTTTGGCCGGGCGATCCACGCCCTGCCCGACAGCTATCGGCGCATGGAGGACGGCGAGACCTTCCGCATCGGCGCGCACGACTGGACGGTGGTGACCGGCCAGGGCCACTCGCCCGACCACGCCTGCCTGTGGGCGCCCGGTCTGGGCCTGCTGATCTCGGGCGACCAGGTGCTGCCGAAGATCTCGTCCAACGTCTCGGTGTTCCCCACCGAGCCCGACGCCGATCCGCTGACCGACTGGCTGGTCTCGCTGGCCAAGGTCAAGGCGATCGTGCCCGACGAGGTGCTGGTGCTGCCGGCCCACAACGCTCCCTTCCGCGGCCTGCACGCCCGCATCGACCAGCTGATCAACGGCCACGAGCGCGGCCTCTCCCGCCTGGTCGGCAAGCTGTCCGAACCCAAGCGCGCCGTCGACGCGTTCGGCGCCCTCTTCGCCCGACCGATCGGCCCGGACGTGCTGGGCATGGCCACCGGCGAGGCCATGGCCCACCTCAACTGCCTGATCGGCCGCGGGCTGGCGGTGCGGGAGACGGATGAGGCCGGCGTGGGGTGGTATCGGGCGGTCTAGGGCTTCCCAGACCGCCCGGCGGCCGCCTCAGGCCAGCACCACCGTTTCCGGGGTCTTGCCATCAGGGCGGTAGGTGATGCTGACGGTCACCGGCGCCTTCTTTTCGGCTTCCGCCAGCCGAACCAGGGTCCGCATCAACGCCGCCGTGCGCGGGTGCACCGCGGAGGCCACCCAGAAGATGCGGCCATTGACCTTCACCCATGAGGACGCGCTTTTGGCGATCGCGTGCTCGGCGTCGAGATAGCTCTGCTCCGACCACTTGCCGCCCCCTGCCGCGCCCTCGTCGAAGGGATCGGCGGCTTCGGCGTCATAGATCGCGCCCAACTTGTCGATCATCGCCACCGCATCGTTGGCGAGCCCCGCCAGATCTGCGAATTGCCCACGGAAATAGTCCAGGGGAACGCGGTCCACCGGACTGTCCAGGACCGGCTCGAGATGCGGCGCCTGGGGCAGCTTGTAGCTGAACACGATCTTGTAGATGTCGTCGTCGACGGTCGTGGGATCGTGGCGCTTGGCGATCTCCGCGCCGCGACTGAACTTGTCGTAGTCAAAGCCCTTCGCCTTATACAAGGCGTAGAGGGCGGTGTTCCTGACATACGTGGCGGCAGCACCGGTCAGATGCCCGTCGCCGCGCTGGCCAAGGACAGCGACGGCGCTCGCCCCAGTCAGCCACAGCTTGGCGGAGATATCCGCCTGAATGGCCTTGTTGTCGCCCTTCAGCCTCCAATGGTTGAAGGCCTGAACCCCTTTGTCGTGCGTTCCGAGCGGCACCAGTTCCGCATCCTGCAAGCTCTTGACGAAATCGAGCACCTCGTCGCGCTTGAGCGACTTGTCGCGGTGATTGATGCTGACGCCGAGTTCGAGCGCCCGGTCCTGCACCGACGGAGCCCCCTTCAGGCTACGCAGCAGACGGACGTTGTAGACGTCGACGAAACTGACATCCCGCGACTCCCAAGGCGTCGACAGTTCGGCCTTTACGCGTCCGGTCGCGTCGATACGCAGGCCGCCCGCGCCGTCGGCCTGAACCGTCGCATCGCCGAGCAGCAGTTGGGAGCCCTTCACCCCGAAGCCGAGCACGACGATGTCGTAGCTCAACTCGTCCTTGCGGCTGGCGAAGCGCCGGATCGACGACTTTTCGGGCCTGGGCAGGAAGCCGGGGCTCTTTGCGCCCCTGAAGCGTTCGAGCAGCGGGGCCAGATCGCCCGAGACCAGGGACTTGAAGACCTCCTTGGCGTCGTCGTACGCGTCCTGCGTTTCCGTGACCAAGGTTCCGGCCACCTGATAGGAAGCGTTCTTGTCGCGCACTTCTTCGAAAGCCATCCTGGCCGAAATCTTCTGGCGAGCGGCGTTCTGCGTCTCGGCCAGGACCTTCTTGAAGAGCGCGTCGTAGCGATCGAGGAAGCGCCGGACGCCCGCGAAGGCGTCGTCCAGCGTTGCGAACACCGTCTTGGCGTTCTCTCCCACGGTCTTCAGTTGCGCGCCCAGGTTCGCGACATGGACGTTCTGGGGACCGACCAGCTTCCGAACGACCTCATCGAGCAGTTCGTTCAGCTTGGTCACCGCGTCTTCCACCGCATCGGTCAGATGGGCTTTGAAACGGGCCTGCGCGAAGGCGGGAAGCCGGTTGCCCAGTTGATCGACGATACGCCCTGACTGGTCCTTGACGCCGGTCAACACCCCGGAGCTCTCGACGGCCTCGACCAGCGCCTTTTCAAGCCATTGCCTGACGGCGACATCGTCCGTCACGCCGATCCCCGCCATCCCCTGCAGGTCGCGGATCAAGGCCTCCCGGAACGCGCCCTCCCCCAGGATTTTCCCGACTACGTCCTCGATCGTGTCGCCGCCCTGTTTCTGCAGAAGCGTACCCGGCGAAAGATAGGGACGCAGGTCTTCCAGCGCGTCGGCCCAAACGTTCATGCCCTCCTGCAAGGCCTCGTGGACCCGGCCGGCGAGCTTGCTGAGATCGATCTCCAGGCCCAGCGACAGGCCGCCGGTGAAGCCGCTCTTGTTGGTGCGCGACAGCACGGCGAGGATCTGGGGCGTCGCCCGATCGCTCTTCGGATCGAGACGAAACGAGAGGGTATGATCGCCCCGCACATCCACACCGACCGAAATCTTGGCGCCCAGCGTCGTGTCGAGCGCCTTGCCGAGCTTCAGTGCGCTGGCGAGCTGAACCTCGACCTCCAGGGACGCTGCACCGTCGAAATGATAGACGAGGCCGACCAGCTGATGGCGTGAGAATCCCCTGCGGACGCTGTCGAAATCGAATGGGTTGGGCAGAACGGCCAACTTGTCGGCGACCGCTTCGATCATCAGCGGATCGGATCCCGCGAGATCATAATAGAATTCCAGCCTGCCCGTGCTCGACAGCGACGTCGAGGCCGACACCGAACCCGCCTTGAACGGCGCCTTGCCGCTGAGGCCGGCGCTGAAGTCGGCCTTGACTTCGAAGCCCAGCAACGACGCAAGCTCTTCGTCTCCTGCGAACGACCAGGCCGCGCCGGCTTCGAATGAAACCGTGGCGCCGGCCTTCAACTTGGCGCCGAACTGATCGCTGAGTGGAAACTCCAGCTCGCGATCCAGCGGAGTCCAGGCGACCTGCCCCTGGTCCTTCACGCCGGTCGTCTCGTTGAACCGTGAAACCCGGCTGGCCAGGCGCACGTACGGGTCGTCGCGAGGGTCGGTGACCTCGCCGATCACCTTCTTCAGAAGGTCGCCGATCTTTTCGAGCTGGTCCTCGGCGCCGATCTTCGCGAAGGCCGTCTTGGTCTTCTCGTCGTCAACATCCTTGGCCGCGAGCTTCAGCAGCTCGACCAGGCCGGGCAGGTCGTCGACCTGCTCGGCCTTTTCACGCCAAGCCTTGGCGACCGTTCCCAGAGCTTTCAGCAGCTCCAGATCTTCCTTCAATTCGAGCAGGCTCGCGACGTCCGGCATGTCATCCCCCCAGGTTCGGGGGCGCATCACGCCCATCGACGGCATTGATGCCGTGCGCCTCGCCCCCCGAAGAACACTGTTATGCAATTGTGGAGAAATCAACCCAGGATTGCTTACTTGAGGCAGATCGCCACCTCAAAACACCCGTTTGATATTTCGCACACGAAGCATATAGTCGACGCATGTCGACGCCCCCCGCCCCTGCCCCCGACAAGCGCCTCGTCTTCCTGCTCGCCTCCGGCCATCGGCGGGTGCAGCGCTGGATCGAGGCCAAGCTGGCGGCCGACCGGCACGGCCTGACCTCGGCCCAGTCGGGGGTGCTGTTCTATCTGGGCGGCGCCGACGGGGCGCTGATCGGCGAGGCGGCGGAAGCCCTGGACCTGGCCCCCTCGGCCATGACCGGCCTCGTCGATCGCATGACCCGCGCGGGCCTGGTCGAGCGCCGGCCCGATCCCAAGGACGGCCGCGCCCTGCGCCTGCACCTGACCGACCACGGCCGCGCCGCCCGCGAGGAGGCGAAAGCCGGCCTCGTCCACCTCAACGCCCACCTCACCGAAGGCTTCACGGACGACGAGATCGCCGTGGTCGCCCGCTGGCTTGCGAGCCTGCAGACCAAGTTCCCCAAAGGAGACGCTCCCCAATGACCGAGCACGTGAAGATTGACCGCGAGGCGGGCGTCCTGACCATCACCCTGGCCCGTCCGGACAAGAAGAACGCCCTCAGCAACGCCATGTACGGCGCCCTGGCCGACGCCCTGGAGGGCGCCGAGCGCGATCCGGAGATCCGGGTCGTGGTGTTCCAGGGCGACGGCGACAGCTTCAGCGCCGGCAACGACCTGGGCGACTTCGTGGCCCAGGCCACCGGCGCCTTCACCGAGGAGCGCCACGTGTGGCGGTTCCTGAAGGCCCTGGCCAACGCCACCCGGCCGCTGGTCGCCGCCGTCCATGGCCAGGCCGTCGGCGTGGGCACCACCATGCTGCTGCACTGCGACCTGGTGTTCGTGGCCCCCGACGCGCGCCTGACCGTGCCGTTCGTCAACCTGGCCCTGGCGCCCGAGGCCGCCTCCAGCTGGCTGCTGCCGGCCCGCATCGGCCACGCCCGCGCCTACGCCATGTTCGCCCTGGGCGAGGCCGTGGACGGCGCGACCGCCGCCGCCTGGGGCCTGGCCAACGCCGTGGTCCCGGCCGAAGACCTGCGGACCCGCGCCCGCGCCGCCGCCGACCAGCTGGCCAAGCGTCCGCTGGGCGCCCTGACCGTCACCAAGCGCCTGATGCGCGACGCCGAGGCCATCGCCGACCTGATGGACAAGGAAGGCGCCCTGTTCGCCGAGCGGCTGCAGACCGCCGAAGCCCGCGAAGCCTTCATGGCCTTCGCCGAGCGCCGGGCCCCGGACTTCAGCAAGGTGGGGTAGGATACAAAGATCCTCCCCCTCTGGGGGAGGTGTCGCCAAAGGCGACGGAGGGGGGCCGTTTTCAGCTTCCGCTGATGGGACCGGCTTCGCGGAAACTCCCCCCACCGATCGCTGCGCGATCGCCTCCCCCACAGGGGGAGGTTCCTCATGACCGACAAGGATCCTCGCCATGGCCGACCGCATCGTCTCGCCCTTCGGGGCCCGCAGCACCGCCGGCGAGGTGGTCGCCGGTCATGACCTCACGGGCCGCACCGCCATCGTCACCGGCGCGGCCACCGGCATCGGTATCGAGACCGCCCGGGCGCTGGCGCAGGCCGGCGCGGAGGTGGTGATCGCCGCCCGCAAGCCCGACCTGGGCGCGGAAGCCGTCGCCGAGATCGAACGCACGGCCGGACCCGGCAAGGCCCGGTTCGCCATGCTCGACCTGTCCAGCCTGGCCTCGGTGCGCGCCTTCGCGCAGAGCTGGGGCGAGGCGCCGCTGCACCTGCTGATCAACAACGCCGGCGTCATGGCCTGCCCGCTCGCCTACACCGAAGACGGGCTGGAGATGCAGATCGGCACCAACCACTTTGGCCACTTCCTGCTGTCGACTCTGCTGGCGGAAAACCTCGTGGCGGGGGCGCAAGGGTCGGGCGTCGCCTCGCGCCTGGTGTCGCTGTCGTCGATCGGCCATCGCCGTTCGGGCGTGGATTTCGAGGACCCGCACTTCCGCCACCGGCCCTACGACAAGTGGGAGGCCTACGGCCAGGCCAAGACCGCCAACAGCCTGTTCGCGGTCGGTTTCGACGCCCGGTTCAAGGATCTGGGCGTGCGGGCCAACGCCGTCATGCCCGGCGGCATCATGACCCCGCTGCAGCGCCACCTGCCGATCGAGGAGCAGGTCGCCCTGGGCTGGATCGGCGAGGACGGCAAGCCCCGCGACGGCTTCAAGACCCCGCAGCAGGGCGCGGCCACCAGCGTCTGGGCGGCGGTCGGCCCCGAACTCGACGGCGTCGGCGGGCTCTATCTGGAAGACTGCAAGCAGGCCGTTGCCTGGACGAAAGACAAGCCCTGGGCCGGAGTGCTGCCGCACGCGCTGGACCCGGACGCGGCCGAGCGGCTCTGGGCGCTGTCGGCGGAGACGACGGGGGCGTAGGAACCTCCCCCTCTGGGGGAGGCGGCCGAAGGCCGGTGGGGGGCCGTTTTCAGCTTCCGTTGCGCAGGCCGAGTTCGCAATAGCTTCCCCCACCGATCGCTGCGCGATCGCCTCCCCCACAGGGGGAGGTTCGTAAAGAAAAAGCCCCGCCGGTTCGCACCGGCGGGGCTCTTGGTTTCAGGCTGTCTGGAGCCTTAGTGCTGGGCCGGGGCGGCGGGAGCCGCGGCCGCCGGGGCCGGAGCAGCGCCAGCCGCCGGAGCCGCGGCGCCTTCCGCGGCCGGAGCAGCAGCAGCCGGAGCGGCGGCGGCCGCCGCCGGCTTGGGCGCCGGCACGGGCAGGGTCGAGCCCAGGCTGTGCAGGTAGGCGATGATGGCGATGCGGTCTTCCTGCTTCTTCAGGCCCGCGAAGGTCATCTTGGTGCCCGAGATGTACTTCTGCGGACCCTTGAGGAACTGGTCGACGTGGTCGTAGTCCCACTGCGGGTTCTTGCCGCCGAAGTCGGTCATGGCCGACGAATAGGCGAAGCCCGGGTGCGTGCCCGGGTGCTTGCCCAGGGTGCCGTAGAGGTTGGGACCGGTGCCGTTGGGGCCGCCCGAATCGAAATTGTGGCACGAGGCGCACTTGGCCGCGACGGCCTTGCCGGCCTCGATATTGGCGGGCAGCAGGATCACCGAACCCCAGTCGGGCGGGACCTCGGCGGCCGGGGCGCCTTCGCCGCCGGTGTCTTCCTGGACGGCGATCTCGTAGCCGGCCTTCTCGACCTCGTGCTTCTTGAAGACGATGTCGGACGCTTCGCGCAGACCGAAGATCACCAGGCCGGTCAGGAGCACGCCGCCGAAAATCTTGTTGAACGTAAGGTCGCTCATCTCAGCCTTGTCAGCCTCTTTATTGGCCCGCCTTACGTGGGCGGAGCCGATTTATGAGCGCGGGTCCCCCCATGGTCGTCCCACGCGCGATGTTGCGCTCCGGTCTCTGACACGCTACCGCCCCGTGCGCAACCCGGGCGAACCGCGTTTCGCCCAACTCCGGTACGCCATGAACCCGATCGTCCTCATCCCCGCCCGCATGGCGGCGACCCGCCTCCCCAACAAGCCGCTGGCCGACATCGGCGGGCTGCCGATGATCGTGCGCGTGCTGCGCCAGGCGGAGGCCGCGGGCATCGGCCCGGTGGCCGTGGCGGCCGGCGATCCGGAGATCGTCGCGGCGGTGGAAGCGGCCGGCGGCCGCGCCGTACTGACCGATCCGGCCCTGCCCTCGGGCTCGGACCGCATCCTGGCGGCCCTGGCGGTGCTGGACCCGGACGGCATCCACGACGTGATCATCAACCTGCAGGGCGACATGCCCTTCGTCGACCCGGCGGTCCTCTCCGCCTGCGCCGGCCAGCTTGCCGCCCACGCCGACGCCGACATCGCCACCGTGGTGGCGCCGGAAGCCTCGGCCGACGACCGTTCCAACCCTGACGTGGTCAAGGCCGTGCTGGCCATGGACACGAGTGGAGCCAGCGGCCGCGCCCTCTATTTCACCCGCTCCACCCTCTATGGCGACGCGCCCGTCTGGCGCCACATCGGCATCTACGGCTATCGCCGCGCCGCCCTGGAGGCCTTCAACGCCGCCCTCCCCTCGCCGCTGGAAAAGCGCGAGAAGCTGGAGCAGCTGCGGGCCATGGAGCTGGGCCTGACGATCCGCGCGGCGGTGGCGGGCGAGGCCCCGATCTCCGTCGACAATCCTTCCGACCTGCAGGCCGCGCGCGACCACGCCGAAAAGACTGAAAGCTAGATGAGCACCCTCAAGAAGATCGCCTTCCAGGGCGAACCCGGCGCCAACAGCCACGAGGCGTGCCGCACCTACTTCCCCGACTACGAAGTGCTGCCCTGCGCCACCTTCGAGGAGGCGTTCGAGGCCATCAAGACCGGCGCCGCCGAGCTGGGCATGATCCCGATCGAGAACTCGATCGCCGGCCGGGTGGCCGACGTGCACCATCTCCTGCCTGCGTCGGGTCTTAAGATCATCGGCGAGCGCTTCAAGCCGATCCGCTTCCAGCTGATGGCCAACAAGGGCGTGACGCTGGACACCGTGACCACCGCCGTCTCGATGCCGATCGCGCTCAGCCAGTGCCGCAACAGCCTCAAGCGCCTGGGCCTGGCCAAGGAAGGCGCGGGCGACACCGCCGGCGCGGCCAAGGCCCTGGCCGCCAAGCCCGACCCGACCCGCGCCGCCGTCGCCCCCGCCCTGGCCGCCGAGATCTACGATCTCGACATCCTGGCCCGCGACATCGAGGACGAGCGCCACAACACCACCCGCTTCCTGGTGATGACCGCCGACCCGGCCCCGCCGGCTCCGTCGTTCACCCACCGCTGCGTGACCAGCTTCGTGTTCAGGGTGCGCAACCTGCCGGCGGCCCTGTTCAAGGCCCTGGGCGGCTTCGCCACCAACGGCGTCAACATGACCAAGCTGGAAAGCTACATGGAGAACGGCGCCTTCACGGCCACCTTCTTCTACGCCGAGGTCGACGGCCGCCCCGAAGACCGCAGCCTGGCTTTGGCCTTCGACGAACTGCAGTTCTTCTCGGAAAAGTTCGAGATCCTGGGGGTGTACCCGGCGGATCCCTTCCGCGACGGGAAGTAGGGCGCGTCCTTCTCCCCTTGCGGGAGAAGGTGTCGGCGAAAGCCGACGGATGAGGGGTCTCTCAAAAGTCAGACGCCGCGAAAGCTGATCGGCTTTCGCGGCGTTTCCGTACGTGCGACCCCTCACCCGACCTCCTTCGGAGGCCACCCTCTCCCGCAAGGGGAGAGGGATCGGGGACAAGCCTTCACCCCCTCCCCGTTCCGCCCTATCCTGCGGCCCATGACCAAGCCCGTTCCCGCAGATGTCGTCTCACGCCTGAAGTCCGTGCTGGGCGAGGGCGGATGGAGCCAGGATCCCGAGCGGCTGGCGCCGAAGCTGGTGGAATGGCGCGGGCGCTGGAAGGGCGAGACGCCGCTGCTGGTGACGCCCCGCACCACCGCCGAGGTGGCCGCCGTCGTGGGCATCTGCGCGGCCGAGGGCGTGGCGATCACCCCGCAGGGCGGCAACACGGGCCTGGTCGCCGGCCAGATCCCGCAGGGCGAGATCCTGCTGTCGACCGAGAAGCTGCGCGCGGTGCGCGACGTCGACGCCCTGGACGACGTCATGGTGCTCGAAGCCGGCGTCACCCTCTACGAAGCCCATCAGCAGGCGGCCAGCGTCGGACGACGGTTCACCGTAGGAGTCGCGTCGGAAGGCTCTTGCACCATCGGCGGGCTGATCTCGACCAACGCCGGCGGCACGGCCGTGCTGCGCTACGGCATGATGCGCGAACAGGTGCTGGGCATCGAGGCGGTGCTGCCCAACGGCGAGATCTGGAACGGCCTCAAGCGCCTGCGCAAGGACAACACCGGCTACGACCTCAAGCAGCTGTTGATCGGGGCCGAGGGCACGCTGGGCGTGGTCACCGCCGCGGCCCTGAAGCTGCATGCGCCCCTGGCCTCGCGGGCCGTGGCCATCGTCGGCCTGGCCTCGCCGGAAGACGCCATCACCCTGCTCGCCCGCGCCAAGGACGAGACCGGCGGCGCGGTCGAGGCCTTCGAACTGATGGGCCGCCTGGGCTTTGCTTTGACCGTGCGCAACGTGCCCGGCCTGCGAGATCCTCTGCCCACGGAGCATCCCTGGTACGTGCTGATCGAGATCGCCAGCGGCGAGCCCGGCGCGGCCGAGGCGGCGCTCGAACGCCTGCTGGCCGGCGCCCTGGAGAGCGGCCTGATCGACGACGCCGCCGTGGCGCAGACGGAGACCCAGATGAAGGACTTCTGGCACATCCGCGAAGGCCACTCGGCCGGCCAGAAGCCGGAAGGCGCGGTTTGGAAGCACGACGTCAGCGTGCCCGTCTCGAAGATCCCGCTGTTCATCGGCCAGGCCAACGCCGCGATCGACAAGGCCTTCCCCGGAACCCGCATCGTCGCCTTCGGCCATGTGGGCGACGGCAACGTGCACTACGACGTGCTGAAGGCCCAAGGCGGCGACGACGACGCCCATGACGCCCTGCGCGAGCAAGGCGCCCGCATCGTCCACGACATCGCCGCCGGCTTCACCGGCTCGATCAGCGCCGAACACGGCCTGGGCGCGATGAAGACGGCAGAGGCCCTGGCCTACAAGGACCCCATCGAGGTCGCCGCCCTGCGCGCCATCCGCGCGGCGCTCGACCCGCAGCGGATCATGAACCCGCGGGTGCTGTTCTAGGCGGCTTGTGCATCAAAGAACGACCCGTCCCTCCGTGATGTTGATCAGGCGGGGCATGGCGTAGACCGAAGGAATGCGTCCAGCGCCTTCCCTGACCCGGGAGATCAGTCCCTCGCCCTCCAGCTGGCGCAACATGCCGTTGGCGGTGATCCGGTTGTTGAACCCCGCAATGCGGCCGAACTCCGGTCCGGGGATGATCGGCCGCATGAAGAACGCATCGACCGCGCTCATCGCAAACTGGGAGTGCGTCACCTCCACGAAGCGGCGTCGCATCTCCTCGTAGAGATCCCGGATCGCTCTGACCTTTTCCAGATTGGCCTCGGCCTGCGAGACCACGGCGCCGACGAAGAAGTCGAGCCAACCGTGCCAGTCGCCATCGCTCGTGATGGCGAGCAGGCGGTCGTAATAGCGATCCCGGTTCGCTTCGAGATACTCCGACAAGTAGAACATCGGCCTCGAAAGAGCCCGTCGCTGATAGAGCAGCAGCGGAATAAGCATGCGCCCTATACGACCGTTCCCATCCTTGAACGGGTGAAGAATTTCGAACTGCGCGTGGGCGATGGCCACCTGCAGGATGGGGTCCTCGTCCTCCGAGCCGACATAGGCGGCCCAACGTTCCAACGCCTGCGGAAGCACCAGCGGGCTCGGCGGCACGAAGCGCGCCCGCTCGATGGGATCACCGTGACGCCCGATCCAGTTCTGGTCCACCCGGAACGCGCCAGGCTCCTTGTCCCTGCCACGCACGCCCTGCATCAGGCGTTGATGAACGCTCTTGATCAGCGAAAGCGACAGCGGACGTTCGGCTAAGGCTTGTTCGGCCACCTGAACGGCGACGCGATAATTGGAGACTTCCTCGATATCGCCGAGGCGAGCGTCGGCGGCGCCCAGGCCAGCGTCGAACTCCAGCACTTCATCGAGCGTCGCCTGCGTGCCCTCGATCCGCGACGACAAGACCGCTTCGTTGACGGTGATCGGCGACAGCAGGACGGCCGGGTTGGGCAAAGTCTGCAGCATGCCATCGTAGCGCGCCAAGGCCGCATTGGCTCTCCCGACGATCGGGAGCAGGCCTCGCCAGTTCAGGTCAGTCAGCGGCAGTTCGTCAGGAATGCACGGCGGCATGTTCGAGCCCGTTTCGCGCCTTGCAAGCTAGCTCAATTCCTCAAATTTGTGAAAAGTATTTTTGAAAATACCTTTCACAAGAGCGCTGACGATAAATCCGCCTTTCATTAATCCGACCCACGACGCTCTAGGCGCCAAGCGCCGCCTTGCCCTTGCGTCGCGCGAAATAGACCATGATCAGCGACAGCATCGCGCCGGCGGGGAAGGTCGCCTTCAGCAGGCCATTGGCCGCGCCCGGGCCCAGGATGTTGATCGCGAACGGGACGAAGCCCCACTCGCCGGTCGAGGGCTTCATCCAGAAGGCCCCGACGCCGACGAAGGCCAGCACCGCCCAGATCACCCGCAGCTTCAGCGCCTTGGTGCGGGCCACGAAGTAGAGGGCGGCGATCATCGGCAGCGGCCAGGCCAGGGCGGCCGCGAGGGCGAGGGTTTGGTTCATGGCCCCTTCCTAGCGGGCGGCGGGCGCGGAGGAAATCGTCAGCTCGCCGGATCGACCGCCGCCGGCGCTGGCGTGGGCTCCGTCCTGGCCTTGGTCGGACGCGGCCGCCCCAGCACGCCGGCCAGGATCAGGATGGCGCCCAGCGGGAAGATGAAGGACAGCTGCCAGGTGTCGAAGCGCGAGAAGCCCTTCACCGCGGTGAAGCCGATCAGGCTGACGTTCATCAGCTTCCAGCCGAAGAAGCCGTTGAACCAGTTCATCTGGAAGGCGCCCACGCCGAGCAGCGCCACCGGCAGCCAGAGCCACTTGAACTTGCGGCGTGGCGAGCGGATCACCTTGATCACGGCCGCCAGCATCAGGCCCAGGCTGGCCGCCATCGCCGCCAGGAAGACGTACTGGCCCGGCTTGCGGCCGGCCAGGGTGAAGCGGACGCCTTCCAGTTCGGCCAGGGTCGCCACCTGCACGTGGAAACCGGTGACGGTCCAGGCCTTGGCGCCGATCGGCCGCTGCACGGCGACCTGGGCCAGGACGACCTTGCCCGGATAGTCGTATTCATGGCTGATCACGGCCGTCTGCTGCTGGCCGACCACGGTGGAGACGTTCCAGCCGATCATGGCGCCGGCGGTCGGCTCGCCGGGCGGGATGTAGGCGCGAACCTGCTCGAGCTGGGCGATCGCCTGCGGCGTCTTCAGACCGGGCGCCAGGCGCGCCTGCAGCGCCGGCGAGCGGGAGCGCACCTGGGCGTAGACCTCACGCGCCGTCGGATCGAGCGACGGATCCGGCGTCAGCGCCTTGCATCCCGCCAGCAAAGCGGCGCACGCCAAGGCCGCGCCCGCCAGCACGGCGCGCCAGTTCGATTTCGATTTCACGCGATACGCCCCCACAAACCCCTGGTGGAGGAAGCTAGACCATGCTCGCGCCTTGTCCAGCGCGAGCGGCGGGCTTGTGCGGCCAGACACATCCGGAGGTTGACATCGTGCTATGGTGCGCGCCGGCGGAGCCCGACGGCCGCCGCCGAGCAGACCCCGGAACCCTGAGCAACGGAGGCGATCATGACGGACACGCCCGCTTCGAGCCTGACCCTGCAGCAGCAGGCCTTCTGCCTGTCCTGGCTGTCGAACGCCGCCGGCGACAAGGTCGACACCCTGGCCAATCTGGAAGCCATCGTGGCCCAGGCCGTGGCCGCCTTCGTCACCGACAACGCCGGCCAGATCGCCGACTGGTCGGTCGTCTGGGGCCCCGAGGCCGCCAGCCACGACGGCGACGACCCGACCGCGCTCTACTACGCCGACAACCTGCTGTACGCGGCGCAGGCCACGGTGAACGGGGCGCCCTGCCTGGTGGTGGCCATGGCCGGCACCAACGAGGACGACGCCTACGACTGGCTGGCCGAGGACTTCGCGATCGTCCGACAGGTCGACTGGGCCTATGGAAACGGCGGCTTTACCGGCGCGCCGTCGCCGAAGATCTCGCACGCCACCCACACCGGCATCACCGCCCTGCTGGCGATGAGCGACGCCAAGAGCGGCGGCATCCAGGCCTTCGTCACGGCCTGGGCCAAGGCCAACACCGGCGGCACGATCATCTTCACCGGCCACAGCCTGGGCGGGGCGCTGTCGCCGACCCTGGCGACGGCGGTGATCGGCCAGAACGGCGGCCCGTTCCCGGGCATCACCCACCTGGCCCTGCCCAGCGCCGGCCCGACGCCCGGCAATCCGGACTTCGCGGCCCTCTACACCCACTTCTACCCGCAGCCGGCCGACACCGGGCCGACGCCCTTCAACACCGACATCGTCAACGCCCACGACATCGTGCCCACCGCCTGGAACGACGTGCACCTGAAGGGCTTCTTCACCAACACCGGCGACCTGGCGTTCAAGCTGGAGATGGACGCCCTGCTGGGCTCGATCGACCTGCTGGCCGACGGCCTGCTCGCCTTCAAGACCTACACCCCGATCGCCCACAAGACCTTCGCGGCCACGCCGCCGGACGTCGACTACGCCAGCCTGCAGGACTTCTTCGGCCTGATCGTCGCCAACCACCTGGCGGCCTACCCGACCTATTTCGGGGTGACCGACGCGCTGAACGACACCACCCAGGTCATGACCAACGCCACCCTGCGCCAGGTCCAGACCCACGCCCGCCAACTGATCGCGGCGGCGAAGGGGCAGCAGGCTTCGACATCGTCGGCGGCGGCCGAATAGGGCCGCCCTCAGGCTGCCTGATCGAGAGCCGGCGGCGCCGTCACCTTGACGGCCCGCCGCGCCTTCCAGGCCCGGAGGTGGACGGCCACCGCGCCCACCGGCACGGTGAACTTCAGGATCCACGGGTAGAAGTTGGCGTAGCCCTGCTTGCTGGCCGTGGCGCCGAGCAGCACGATGTGTATCGGCTGGAAGCCCGCCGCGCCCGTGGTCCAGTTGATCGACGCGACGCCGACGCCGAGGAACGACAGCGGAACCCACAACCACTTTCGCTTCAGCCCGGGGGCCCGGAAGGCGGCGACCGCCGCCCACAGCATGAAGAGGGGCGACAGCACCGCGACGGCCAGGAACGCCAGCTGAAAAGGCGTCCGACCGCTTAGGGTGAAGGCGCCCTTGGCCAGTTCGGCGTTGCTGGCGCGATTGAAGCCGCAGCCCCAGAGCCGCCAGGCCTGGGTCTTGTCGGCGCGCACCAGCCGCACGTGATAGAGCACGGCCTCGTCCCGCAATTGCAGCTCGTAGGTCAGGTCCAAGGTCTCCACGCCGGGCTGGAAGATCGTCTCGAAGGAAATCAAGCGACGCTCGGCCGTTTCCGCCGGCGGCGCGAGACGGCGCAGGGCCAGGATCGCGGCCGGCATGGTCGTCTTTGCGACCTCCGGCGCCATCCGCGATCGCACGGCCTCGGCCCGGCCGGCGGCGATGTCGTCATAGACCGCGCGCGCAGCGGCCTCGGCGGCCGGATCGCTCCTCAACGACAGAGGCTTGCACCCCGCCACGGCCAGCGCCATCGCCAACAGCAGCAGCCCCACCGCCCGCTTCATCACGCTCGTCATGCACTCGCCCCCACGCTGCGCCCAACCGTGAGGCGAACGAGGGCCGATTGTCCAGCGGCAAGCTTGGCCGTCTTCATCGCTTGCCTCGTCCGCACCCAGGCCATATATCGCATATACGAAACGTATATGATCGAGATATCCCATGGGCATCGTCAATATCGAGGACGAGCTGCACGAGCAGCTGCGGCGGGCCAGCAAGGCGTCGTACCGGTCGATCAACGGCCAGGCGGCGTTCTGGATCAGGATCGGCATGCTGTGCGAGCTGCACCCGCACCTGACCTTCCAGGAACTGGTGGCCCGCGAGCTGCGGGAGGCCGGCGTGGACGGCGACGATCCAGCGCCCGACAGCCCCAAAGCGGCCAAGGCCGTCGAGACCCTGCCGTGACCATCGAGCACGAAGACCAGCTGGAGAAGCTGCGCGTCATCGGCGCCCTGGTGGCCCGCACCCTGGCGGCGATGGGGGCGGCGCTGGAACCGGGCATGACCACCCGGGAACTGGACGACATCGGCCGCGCCCTGCTGGAGAAGGACGGCGCGCGCTCGGCCCCGGAACTGACCTACAACTTCCCCGGCGCGACCTGCATCTCGGTGGGTCCCGACTGCGCCCACGGCATTCCGGGCGACACGGTGATCAAGGCCGGCGACCTGATCAACATCGACGTCTCGGCCGAGCTGGACGGCTATTTCGGCGACACCGGCGCCAGCTTTTCCGTGCCGCCGACGACCAAGCGCATCGAACGCCTTTGCCGCGACGGCCGGCGGGCGATGTGGGCGGGCATCCGGGCCGTGCAGCCCGGCGGCCGGCTGAACGCGATCGGCGGCGCCATCGAGACCTTCGCCGAGAAGAACGGCTACAGCCTGGTGCGCAACCTCGCCAGCCACGGGGTCGGCCGCTCGCTGCACGACGAGCCCCGCGAGATCCCCACCTGGCGCGAGCCGCGCGACCGCCGCACCATCCCCGAGGGCCTGGTCTTCACCATCGAGCCGTTCCTGTCGCTCGGCGCCGACTGGGTCGAGGAGCTGGACGACGGCTGGACCCTGCGTCCGCCGCGCGGCCAGCCCACCGTGCAGTACGAGCACACCCTGGTGGCGACGCGGAACGGACCGCTGGTGCTGACGCTGGCCTGAGGGGGCGCACCGCCCTTACGGGCTCAAGAAGCGCCGCCGCCGCTGGCGAAGCGGGGCCAAAGCCTCTATCTGCGTCCCCATGCTGATGGTCATCTCTCCCGCCAAGTCGCTCGACTTCACCGCGCCCAGCGAGGTGCTGCCGCTGACGACGCCGGCCCTGAAGCCGCAGATCGCCGAACTGGCCAAGGTCACGCGCAAGCTGACGGCCGCCGACCTGCGCCGGCTGATGCACATTTCCGAGAAGCTGGCCGACCTGAACCGCGAGCGCTTTCAGCACTTCGACCCGCAGGTCGAAGAGGGGCTGCAGGCCGTGATCGCCTTCAACGGCGACGTCTATGCCGGCCTGGCGGCGCGCGAACTCGACCGCGCCTCGCTGGAATGGGCGCAGGACCACCTGCGGATCCTGTCGGGCCTCTATGGCGTGCTGCGGCCGCTGGACGCCCTGCAACCCTACCGCCTGGAGATGGGCACCCGCCTGAAGACCAAGCGCGGCGCCACCCTCTACGATTTCTGGGGCGAGACCATCGCCAAGACCCTCAACGAGGCCGCCGCCGGCCACGCGGACCCGACCCTGGTGAACCTGGCCAGCCAGGAATATTTCGGCGCCGTCGACGCCAAGGCCCTGAAGCTGCCGGTGGTCACCTGCCACTTCAAGGAAGAGAAGGCCGGAACCCTGAAGGTGCTGGGCTTCTACGCCAAGAAGGCCCGCGGCCGCATGGCCCGCCACATCATCGACGGCCGCATCGAGAAGGCCGCCGACCTCAAGGCCTTCGACCGCGACGGCTACCGCTTCCGACCCGAGCTCTCCACCGAGGCCGACTGGGTTTTCGCTCGCCCGCAGCCCTGAATTCATCTAACGATGAATTTATAGCCCCTCGTTCTTTCGCAACGGCGGGCTATATGTTGCGTTGCAACAATTCAAGCGGCCCGAGCGGCCGGCAGGAGCGCGTCATGGCGGTTGATTTCGGGTTGCAGGGGCAGGTCGCGATCGTCACCGGCTCGACCAGCGGCATCGGTCACGCCCTGGCCGACGCGCTGGCCGGTCAAGGCGTCAACATCGTGCTCAACGGCCTGGGCGAAATGACCGCCATCGAGCGCACCCGCTCGGAACTGGCCGAGAAGCACGGCGTCGAGGTGCTGTACCACGGCGCCGACATGACCAAGCCGGTCGAGATCGCCGACATGGTCAAGGCCGCCAAGGCCGAGTTCGGCGAGCTGGACATCCTGGTCAACAACGCCGGCGTGCAGCACGTGGCCCCCGTCGAGGAATTCCCCGACGACAAGTGGGACCTGATCATCGCCATCAACCTGTCGTCGGCCTTCCACGCCAGCAAGGCGGCGATCCCGATCATGCGCGAGCAGGGCCGCGGGCGGATCGTCAACATCGCCTCGGCGCACGGTCTCGTGGCCTCGCCCTACAAGTCGGCCTATGTGGCCGCCAAGCACGGCATTCTGGGCCTGACCAAGACCATCGCCCTGGAAGTGGCCCAGCAGGGCATCACCTGCAACGCCATCTGCCCCGGCTTCGTGAAGACCCCGCTGGTCGAGGCCCAGATCACCGACCAGGCCAAGGCCCGCGGCATCAGCGAGGAGGCGGTGATGAAGGACGTGATCCTGGCCGCCCAGCCGACCAAGCAGTTCGTGACCTTCGAGCAGCTTTCGGGCCAGCTTCTGTACCTGGTCAGCGACCTGGGGGCCTCGGCCAACGGCGCCTCCTTCGCCATCGACGGCGGCTGGACGGCGCAGTAGCTCTTTTCAGCCGTAAGATCCCCCGCGAAGGCGGGGATCCAAGCTGACGTTCAGGATGAGGCGCTTCCCGCGTCAGGCCCACAGACTCGGCTTGGATCCCCGCCTTCGCGGGGAGGCTCGGAGAAGGGGGCTGAGGCTGTGACTATCGATCCGCTCTAGAGGCAAAGGCAGACCCCATGCCCATCGCGCCGCTGAAGAGGAAGCCCAAGGGGCCGCGTCCGATCAGCCTGGCGCTGCAGGGCGGCGGCTCGCACGGCGCCTTCGAGTGGGGCGTGATCGAGCGGCTGCTGGAAGAAGAGAGCCTGGAGATCCAGGCCATCACCGCCGCCTCGGCCGGGGCGATGAACGCGGTGGCCTACGCCTCGGGCCTGATCGCCGGCGGCCGCGAGGGGGCCAAGGCCTCGCTCGACGACTTCTGGAAGCAGGTCAACCGCAACGGCGGCCGCAACGTCTTCGGCGACACCAGCATCTGGACCAGCGCGTTCGGGGGCGCGTTCGGCGGCGCGGCCGACTGGATCAAGAACACCCCGGGCTGGCGGCTGGCCGAGACCCTGGCCCTGTCGATGAGCCCCTACGAGTTCAACCCGTTCAACCTCAATCCGCTGAACGACATTCTCGACGAGACGATCGACTTCGAAGCCCTGCGGACCCGCTCACCGGTCAAGCTCTACATCGCCGCCACGGCCGTGCGCACCAGCAAGGCCAAGGTGTTTCGCGAGACCGAGCTGACCGCCCGCCACGTGCTGGCCAGCGCCTGCCTGCCGCAGGTGTTCCAGGCGGTGGAGATCGACGGCGAGCCCTACTGGGACGGCGGCTTTCTGGCCAACCCGCCGCTGTGGCCGCTGTTCTACGACAAGACCCCCGACGACATCCTGCTGGTCAGCCTCAATCCCTTCGTCCGCGACGAGACGCCCAAGACCCCGGGCGAGATCATGGACCGCCTGAACGAGATCACCTTCAACGCGGCGTTGTCCTCGGAACTGCGCGCCATCGGCTTCGTGCAGAAGCTGCTCGACGAAGGCCTCTTGAAAGACAACGCCCGGGGGCGCTATCGGCGGATGCTGCTGCACGCCATCAAGGCCGACGAGCCGCTGGCCGACCTGTCGCTGGCGTCCAAGTTCAATACCGAGTGGAGCTTTCTGACCGACCTCAAGGCCCGTGGGCGCAAGGCGGCGGAAGCTTGGCTCGGCGAGTGTTTGCCCCTGGTGGGGGAGCGCTCGACGGTAGATTTGAAGTCTGGTTTCGCATGAACACCCCCGCTCCGATCCCCTCCCCCACCGCCGGCGTCATCTGCCTGCGGGGGCATGAGGTGCTGCTGATCAAGCGCGGCACGCCGCCGCGTCTTGGCCAATGGAGCCTGCCGGGCGGACGGATCGAGTTCGGCGAGACGGCGGAAGCCGCGGCCCTGCGCGAACTGCGCGAGGAGACGGGCGTGGAAGCCCGCCTGCTGGGCCTCATCGACGTGGTCGATGGCGTCTTTACCTCGCGCGAGACCGGCGAGACCACCCGCCACTTCGTGATGTTCGACTACGCCGCCGAATGGACCGGCGGCGAACCCAAGGCCGGCGACGACGCCGCCGACGCCCGCTTCTTCACCCGCGAAGAGGCCATGGCCGCCGTCGAATGGGACCTGACCCGGCAGGTCATCGAGCAGACCTACGCGCTGTTCGGGCGCTAGGCGCATCGCCCGATCGCCGCGCCCCGGAGCGCGGGCTTCGGAAAAAGATGGCCGCTCGACGGATCTTCTCCACAGCAACTTGACAACGTCGGTCGACGGGCGCATCCCGCCGCCGCGCTCGATGCCGCGACGCGGCGACGACGCTTTCAACGGAAACCCAAGCCCCATGCCCAGCGACAGTCACAGTCGATCCAACACGCCGCGAACGGCGTCACGCTAGGGGTTCAACGGGCTCCTTGCTGACGGCCGGTCGCGGCCACAGTCACAAGGACAAGCCCCATGGTTTTCCTCTCCGGAGACCTCAAGGCCGCGCGTCCGCTCGCGCGCTTTCTTCGCGCCGGAACCGTCCCTTCGTGGGCGGATCTGGTCGCCTTCCTCCTGCTCGCCGCCGCGGCCGTCCTGGTCGTGCGCGGGGCCGAGGACATGAGCCAGCCCCTGGCGGCCCTGCACGCCGCCCCGGTCACGCTGGATCCCGCCCGCCTGCCTGAATACGCCCTGCGCACGACGCTGCGGATGTTCCTGGCCCTCTTCGCCTCGCTCGTCTTCACGTTCACGATCGCCACCCTGGCCGCCAAGAGCCGCAAGGCCGAGCTCCTGATCGCGCCCGCCCTCGACATCCTGCAGTCCGTGCCGGTGCTGGGCTTCCTGACCTTCACGGTCACCTTCTTCATGGGCCTGTTCCCCGGCCGCCAGCTGGGCGTGGAATGCGCGGCGATCTTCGCGATCTTCACCAGCCAGGCCTGGAACATGGCCTTCAGCTTCTACCAGTCGCTGCGGACCATCCCGGCGGACCTGGACGACGTCAGCCGCCAGTTCGGCTTCTCGCCCTGGCGCCGGTTCGTCCGGCTGGAGCTGCCGTTCGCCACGCCCGGCCTGGTCTGGAACGTGATGATGTCGATGTCGGGCGGCTGGTTCTTCGTCGTGGCGTCGGAAGCCATCACCGTGGGCGACACCACCGTCACCCTGCCCGGGATCGGCTCGTGGCTGTCGGTCGCCATCGCCCGCCAGGACATGCGGGCCCTGGCCCTGGGCGTGGCCGCCATGGCCGTGGTCATCGTGCTCTACGACCAGCTGGTGTTCCGTCCCGTCGTGGCCTGGGCCGACAAGTTCCGCTTCGAACAGACCGCCAGCCAGCAGCGCCCGGCCTCGTGGCTGTACGACCTGCTGCGCCGGGCCGTCTGGATCCGGTCGCTGGCCCGGCCGCTGGCGAGGCTGTCCCGCGTCGTCTCCGGCCTGCGTCCGCCCGTCCGCCTGCCGCCCCTGCGCCTGCCCGCGCCGCCGCCGGCGCTGGACAGGGTCCTGGACGGCCTGTGGCTGGCGCTGGTCGCCATCGCGGTCGTCGGCGGCGCCGGGCTGCTGTGGTCGTTCCTCGGCCAGCGCCTGACCCTCGGCGACCTGGGCCAGGTCACGCTGCTGGGCCTGGCGACCCTGGTCCGCGTCGTCGTGCTGATCGCCCTGGCCACCCTCGTCTGGGTCCCGATCGGCGTCTGGATCGGCCTGCGCCCGGCCTGGGCCGAGCGCCTGCAGCCGATCGCCCAGTTCCTGGCGGCCTTCCCGGCCAACGTGCTGTTCCCGTTCGCGGTGGCGGCCATCGTCGCCCTGCGCCTGGACCCGAACATCTGGCTCTCGCCGCTGATGGTGTTCGGCACCCAGTGGTACATCCTGTTCAACGTCATCGCCGGGGCCAGCGCCATTCCGGGCGACCTGAAGGAGGCCGCCGGCATGTTCAGCCTCAGGGGCTGGCAGTGGTGGCGGCAGGTCGCGATCCCGGGGATCTTTCCCTACTACGTGACCGGCGCGCTCACCGCCTCGGGCGGGTCGTGGAACGCCAGCATCGTCGCCGAGGCGGTCAGCTGGGGCCATGAGCGCCTCGAGGCCGCGGGCCTGGGCGCCTACATCGCCAGGGCCACCACCGCCGGCGACAGCGCCCGCGTCGCCCTGGGCGTGGCCGTCATGTCCGTCTTCGTCATCGTCTTCAATCGCGTGCTCTGGCGGCCGATGTACCGCTTCGCCGAGCGCCGCCTCCGTCTGGCCTAAGGGAGAGCGTCCATGACCTGCTTCACCCCCACCCAATCGCCCGCCCTGGTCGAAGCCAAGGCCATCCGTCACCTGTACGGCAAGGCCGAAGGCGCGAACCTGCTGGTGCTCGACAATGTCGACCTGACCCTCGACGAGAACGAGATCGTCGGCCTGCTGGGCCGCTCGGGCTCGGGCAAGTCGACCCTGCTGCGGTCGATCGCCGGCCTGATCAAGCCGACCTCGGGCGACATCGTCTTCCCGCCGCGCGAGGACGGCCCGACCACGGTCAGCATGGTGTTCCAGAGCTTCGCGCTCTTCCCCTGGCTGACCGTGCTCCAGAACGTCGAGGTCGGGCTGGAGGCCAAGGGCGTGCGCCCGGACGAGCGCCGCCGCCGGGCCCTGGCCGCCATCGACCTGATCGGTCTGGACGGCTTCGAGAACGCCTATCCCAAGGAGCTGTCGGGCGGCATGCGCCAGCGCGTGGGCCTGGCCCGCGCCCTGGTGGTCGATCCCTCGATCCTGCTGATGGACGAGCCGTTCTCGGCCCTCGACGTGCTGACCGCCGAGACCCTGCGCACCGACCTGCTCGACCTGTGGAACGAGGGCCGGATGCCGATCAAGTCGATCCTGATGGTCACCCACAACATCGAGGAGGCCGTGCTGATGTGCGACCGCATCCTGGTGTTCTCGTCCAATCCGGGCCGGGTGGCGTCGACGGTCAAGGTAGACCTGCCGCAGCCGCGCAACCGCCAGGATCCGGCCTTCCGGGCCCTGGTCGAACGGATCTACGCCCAGATGACCCGGCCCGATCAGACGGCCGCCGCCGCCTGCGACGGGGTCTTTCCCGGCATGGGCCTTGGCATGGTGCTGCCGCGCGTCTCGACCAACGTCATGGCCGGCCTGATCGAGGCGGTTTGCGCCGCTCCGTTCGACGGCCGGGCGCACATGCCCGACCTGGCCCGGGTGCTGCGGTACGAGGCCGATGCGCTCTTTCCGATCGCCGAGACCTTGCAGCTGCTGCGCCTGGCCGAACTGCGCGAGGGCGACCTGGTGCTGACGCCCACGGCCCGTCGCTACGCCGAGGCCGACGTCGACGCGCGCAAGTCGATCTTCGCCCAGCAGTTGCTGGCCCACGTTCCCCTGGCCGCCCACGTGCGCCGGGTGCTGGACGATCGGCCCAGCCACGCCGCCCCCGCCAGCCGGTTCCGCGACGAACTGGAGGACTTCATGTCCCCCGACTACGCCGACCAGACCCTGCGCGCGGCGACCAACTGGAGCCGCTACGCCGAGGTCTTCTCGTACGACGAGAGCGCCGACCGCTTCTCGCTGGACGACCCGGCCTAGACGCCAAGGAAGAGGGCGAACCATGATCGTAAAGACCCTCCTGGGCGCGGCCGTCGCCGCGTCCAGCCTCTTCGTCGCGGCCAGTCTCCTGGCCGCATCAGGCGCTCGGGCGTCCGGCGCCGAACACGTCGTCGACGACGCCGCGGTCGAAACGCCGGGCGTCTGCCACCTGGAAGCCTGGACGACGCGCTTGGCGGCCCGTCAGGGGCTGGTGAACCTGTCGCCGGCCTGCACGCGCCAGGCCTGGCCCCGCCTTGAGCTGGGTGCGGGGATACAGCACGCCTGGGCCGCCGGCGGGATCTCGGACACGACGATCGGGCCGGCGGTGAAACTGAACCTGCTGCCCGAGGACCACGGTCTGGGCCTCGGCATCGCGGGATCGGCCGCCTATGGCGCTCGCGCCGGGCGGCTGGAGACCGCCGGCCTGCTGGTTCCGATGACCCTCCCGGTCGGCCGGCGGCTGCGGATCAACCTCAACGCCGGCTGGAGTTACACCCGCGCGGCGGCGCGGCGCGACGCGCTGTTCTACGGCGCCCAGGCCGAGCTCTCGCCGATCGACGACCTCGTCCTGATGCTCGAGGCCTTCCGACGGGACGGCGGCCGCCCCGGCGGACAGGTCGGGCTGCGCTGGACGCCGAGCGGCGGTCGCTTCGACCTGGACCTGGTCGCCGGCCGCCGCGCCGACGGCGAAAGCCCGCGAGCGCTGTCCCTGGGCCTGACCGTAAGGCGCTAGGCGCGTGAGGCGGGGTGGGCCGTCATGGTCTGCCCCGCCCAATCCTGGACCCGCGAGTCCACAATAACCCCTTGAAAAATGGGGACTTGTCGAACCTTCGCTTCGGTGAGACGCTTTCCTCCGTGAACGGCAGTCCTGACGTCAGAGCGCGGCGCCGTCTCACGAGGAAACGAGAGAGATGACCCCGCAAGACATCGTGGGCCCCTACATCGCGGGTTTGGCCCCGCCGCGTGGTTTCCTGGCGATGGTCGCCGTCATGCTGGCGGCGATGGCCGCCTGCTTCTGGACGCCGGAACTGGATCCCGAGCGCATCCTCGACGAGTAGCGCCCCAGGACCACCGCCCAGCGCCTGACCTCGCGGCACGCTTGCCGCCAGCAAGGGCGAGCGCACTCTCCCCCGGACGGCTCCGCCAGAGGGCCGCGAACGGGAGACCGCCGCCATGGCCCTGCGCACGCCGATCTGCGACCTGCTGAACATCGAGCATCCGATCCTGCTGGCCGGCATGGGCGGGGTTTCGTACGCGCCGCTGGCGGCGGCGGTGTCCAACGCCGGCGGCTACGGCGTGCTGGGCATGGCCGGGACCTCGCCCAATTTCATCCGCGAGCAGATGCGGCGGGTGCGCGAGCTCACCGACAGGCCGTTCGGCGTCGACCTGCTGGCCGCCACGCCCGACGCCCTGACCGCCAGCGTCGAGGTCATCATCGAGGAGGGCGCCAGCGCCTTCATCGCCGGCCTGGGCGTGCCCTCGCCGATCCTGGCGCGGCTGCACGAGGCGGGACTGAAGGTGATGGTGGTCTGCGGCACGGTGCGCCACGCGGTGAAGGCCCAGGAGGCCGGCTGCGACGCGGTGATCTGCCAGGGCGGCGAAGGCGGCGGCCACACCGGCCTCGTCGGCACCCTGCCGCTGGTGGCCCAGGCGGTGCAGGCGGTCGACATCCCGGTGATCGCCGCCGGCGGCCTTTACGACGGTCGGGGGCTGGCGGCGGCCCTGGCCCTGGGGGCGCAAGGCGTCTGGATGGGCACCCGCTTCATCGCCAGCGCCGAGGCCCACGCCGGCGCGCTCTACCAGGACGCCATCCTGGCCGCCCGCGACGAGGACACCGTCCGCACCCGCTGCTATTCCGGCAAGCCGATGCGGGTGCGCGCCAACCCCTATGTCGAGGACTGGGAGACCCGGAGCGGCGACATCCAGCCCTTCCCCCTGCAGGCCATGGCCAGCGTCCAGGCCGGGGTGCTGGGCGGCATCGCCGGCCAGACAGAGGGCCTGGACCCCGAGCGCTCGTGCCTGGCCATGGGCCAGAGCGCCGGCGGGATCACCGACGTCCGCCCGGCGGCCGAGATCATGGCCAGCCTGGTCGCGGAGGCGGAAGCGGCGATCAGGCGGACGGCGGGACTGCTCTCCTGAGGCGGCGATCGAGACAGGCACAACCCTCGGTGAATATTTTCACACGCACAGCTGAAAGCTGAAGATAAGGTCGCGTCCGCTTGGTCGCGCAGCCGCCCTCCTCGAGCTCGCGCCATCGCCAGGGGACCTCGATGAACTACCGCACCGTCAAATGTTTCAATCGCCAATCCGGCGACTTCGCCGGCTATCTGGGCACGCACGACAACTGTTTGACCCTGGTCCAGTCCACGGCCGAAGCGGCCTGGTGCAAGTGGACCTACAAGAACGGCGACCTCCATCTGGCCAAGGACACCGCGCCGGGCGACCGCTGGCTGGGCCGCGCCACGGGCGGCTACGCCGGCTGGGGCTTGGACTGGTACGCGCCGGTGACCTACAACGGCGACAAGACGGTGTCGCTGAAAGGCGAGCCGGCGCACATGCTCTACGGCCCGACCGGCGACGAGACCTACATCTCCTGGTCGGACACCGCCAACAACGCCGGCGCCCTGACCTTGCAGTTGATCAATCCGCGCGTCTGGCTGTCGCACGTTCCCGGCGACACCCTGATCGGCGACATCAACCTGCCGGGCACGCACGACAGCGCCGCCATCAACTCCACCATCCACACGCCCTACGCCTGCCACTATCGCAGCATCACCGAGCAACTGGAGGCGGGGGTGCGGCTGCTGGACGTGCGGCTGATCATCGATGCGGTGCCCGCCGGGCCGCACTCGCCCGCGACCTGGGAGTTCTACACCTGCCACGGCAGCACCGGGCTGAACTCGCGGGCGCACGTCTACCAGAGCCTGGTGTCGCTGCTGGTGGAGTGCCACGACTTCCTCTACGCCCACCCGTCGGAATTCATCGCCATGTCGCTGAAGATCGACGACCAGAACGGCGTGGCTGACACCGACCTGCCGGGGGTGTTGAAGGCGCTGACCAACGTCCTGGCCAACCACAATGTCGGCCCCTGGCAGGGCGACATGCCTTCGCTCGACACCGTCCGCAAGCGGGTCTACCTGCTGGACCGGATCATCCCGGCCCTGCTGGATCCCAACCGCAAGCCGCCGCTGGATCCCGTCGTCGCCCAGCAGGTCGCTGCCTTTTCGTTCGGCGTTTCGCTGGACATCCCCGACAACACGCCCGGCGTCCTGCTGCCCGCCACTAAGGGCCGCAACTTTCCGATCTATGTGCAGGACATGTACGAGGACCTGCCGATCATCGATCCGGGCGCCCAGAAATACGCCCTGTACGTCGCGGCCATCCCCAACAAGCCCGCCGACGGCCTGCTGATCAACTTCGCCAGCGCCACGCGCCTGAAACTGGGCGGCGTCTACATCCAGGACCAGGTCGTCGGCTACTTCGACAAGAACCGACCCACGGCCAGCGGCTGGTCCCTGTTCGACTACGAGGACCAGAGCGCCAACAGCAGTTTTGGCTTGATCGACTGCGTGGAGATCATCATCGCGTCGAACTTCGCCTACGCGATCTGACCCCTCAGCCGGCGTCGAGGGCCAGTTCCGGCAGCAGCTTGTGGAAGTGGGCCTCGACCTGGGCGTGGCACTCGCAGGCGCGGCGCTCCAGCTTGCGGCGGTCGCGGATCTCGACGCGGCCGCGGCGGGTCTGGATGATGCCGTCGGCCTGCAGGACCTTGGCCGCGGCGGTGACGGTGGTGCGCTGCACGCCCATCATGTCGGCCAGGGCCTCCTGGGTCAGGCGCACGATGTCCTCGCCGGCCCGGTCGTGGGCGGCCAGCAGCCAGCGGCAGCAGCGCTGCTCGATGGTGTGCAGGGCGTTGCAGGCCACCGACTGCATCATCTGGGCGATCATGGCGTCGGCATAGCGGGTGAAGAGGTCGCCCAGGGCCGGGAAGCGCTGGCGCATCTCGTCGAGGCGGGCGGTCTGGACGGTGAAGGCCGGTCCCGGCGCCTGCACCACCGCCCGGCCGTAGGCGGGCTTGAGGCCGCCGCTGACCACGCCGCCCAGCGCGCCCTCCCAGCCGACGGTGGCCGCCTCGACCTCGCGGCCCTCGGGGGTAAGCACCAGCAGCGAGACCATGGTCGGCCGGCAGGGCAGATAGGTGGTGCGCACGTCTTCGCCGACGTCGAACAGCACCGTCCCGCGGGCCAGGGCGGTCAGGGTCATGGCCGATTTGAGCGCCGCGCGCGCGTCCTCTGGCATGGCCAGCAGCAGGCGGTTGCCGGCATAGGCGTGGTGCACCCGCTCGGCGCGGGTGTCTCGGTCGTTCATTTCTGCGGAGTCGGCCATGGCGGCATCCAACGGCGGCGCTTGCACGTCGGTTAAAGCGCGCGGACCGAGGGTTTCGTTGCGTGGACCTGTCGGGACGCCGACACGCGCCGCGCGTCAGCTCGTCCCTCTCAGCTCATCAAGGTAGGCCGGTGCAGTTGGCCGGTCTCGTCCTGGAGGTGCATGCGCACCGGTATGCCGACGCCCGTGGCCTGCTCGGCCAGGCGGTTGGCGGCCTTTTCGGCCTCGTGGCGGCTGCGATAAGCCCCGAACCTGAGCTGGTCGCCGATGATGGTCCACCGGTCGCCCACCTGGACGACGCCGTAGTGCACTTCAGCCATGACACGTCCTCCCTTCTGCGCTGTCGGAGTTGGTCGTTTCTCGCCACCCCTGACTTATCCACAGCCTGATCCCGATCCTTGTTGATAGCAAGGCCCTGAAGAGTCGAAGTTTCGACTTGAAATGGGCAAGCGCCGCTGTGGATATCCTCAAGGTTGATTTCGCCCCTCGCGGGCGAGGCGATGACAGGCGGGGCGCTTGCGGCGATAGTGCCCGCATGCTTCGCGCCCGCCTCGCCACTCCGTTCCTGGCCGCCCTGCTGCTGGCCGCACCGGCAGTGACCAGCGCCCAGGACCGCGCGCCGGCCGAGCGCCAGCGGCTGCTGGACCTGGCCTACGCCATCGGCCAGAGCCACGCCCTGCGCCAGGCCTGCGAGGGCGTCGGCGACCAGTTCTGGCGGGCTCGCATGGTGCGGCTGACCGAGGTGGAGCAAGCCGACCAGACCTTCGACGGCCAGCTGCGCGACCGCTTCAACGGCGGCTACGCCGCGGCCCAGGCCGCCCATCCCGAGTGCAGCCCCGAAAGCCGCCGCGCCGAGCGCCAGGCCGCTCTTCGCGGCCGGGCTCTCGCCAACAAGCTGTCGCAGACGGTGCGGGTCAACGAGCAAGCTGCGCCGGATTCCGTGGCGGAAGGGCGAGCGGCGCGCTAAATTCTCCTCATGGACGCACGGCGACTGGCGGCTTGGGCCGCCGGGCCGCGTCTCGGGAGGCTTTCGTGACCGCTTTTCTGGTCCCCCTGGTGCTTCTGGTGCTGGCGATCCTGCTGGTCGTCAACGTCATCAAGATCGTGCCGCAAGGCCGCGAATTCACCGTCGAGCGGTTCGGCCGCTACACCCGCACCCTGAAGCCCGGCATCAGCATCCTCACCCCGTTCGTCGAGACGGTGGGCCGCCGGGTCAACATGATGGAGCAGGTGCTCGACGTTCCCAAGCAGGAGGTCATCACCAAGGACAACGTGTCGGTGACCGTCGACGCCATCGTCTTCATCCAGGTGATGGACGCCCCCGCCGCGGCCTATCGCGTCGACAACCTGATCTACGCCATCACCCAGCTGGCCCAGACCAACCTGCGCACCGTGGTCGGCTCGATGGAGCTGGACGAGGTGCTGAGCCAGCGCGACCACATCAACTCGCGCCTGCTGGCCACCATCGACGAAGCCACCAGCCCCTGGGGCGTCAAGATGGCCCGCATCGAGATCAAGGACCTGACCCCGCCGGCCGACATCACCAACGCCATGGCCCGCCAGATGAAGGCCGAGCGTGAGCGCCGCGCCGTCATCACCGAGGCCGAGGGCGAGAAGCAGGCCCAGATCGCCCGCGCCGAGGGCGCCAAGCAGTCGGCCATCCTGCAGGCCGAGGGCCGGCGCGAAGCGGCCTATCGCGACGCCGAGGCCCGCGAGCGCGAAGCCCAGGCCGAAGCAAAGGCCACCGCCTTCGTGTCGGAAGCCATCGCCCGCGGCGACGTCAACGCCATCAACTACTTCGTCGCCCAGAAGTACGTCGAGGCGTTCGGCGAGCTGGCCCGTTCGCCCAACGCCAAGACGGTGATCGTGCCGGCCGACTTCGCCGGCATCACCGGCACGGTGGCCGGGGTCGGCGAGCTGATCCGCTCGCTGGGCGGCCCCGACGCCCCGCCGCGTCCGACCCCGTCGCCCGCGCCGTCGCGTTCGAGCGCGGTTCCGTCCGCGCCGCGCAAGGGAGCCTGATCCCATGACCGGCCTGATCGATTTCTTCGTCGCCCATCCCTTCTGGCTGTGGTTGTCGATCGCGGCCGCGTTTCTGGCGATCGAGGTGGGCACCGGCACCGGCTGGCTGCTGTGGCCGGCCGCCTCGGCGGCGGCGGTCGGCGTCGTCGCCCTCCTCCTCCCCACCAGCCTGCCGGTGGAGATTATCCTCTTCGCCGTGCTGACCATCGCCTCGACCTACCTGGCCCGCCGCTTCCTGCGGCCGGCCCTGGCCGGTCCCGACCCCGACCTCAACGACCCTGCCCAGCGCCTGCTCGGCCGCCCGGCCGAGGTGGTCGCCGCCTTCGAGAACGGCCGCGGCCGGGTCTTCGTCGACGGCAAGGAGTGGGCGGCCCAGACCGAAGGCGAGGGCGAGGACGAAAGCGCCCCGACGACCGGGACCCGCGTCTCGGTGGTGGGCGTGCACGGGGCGGTGCTGACCGTTCGCTGACCAAAACACGCAAGACCAGGAGCAGGCGACCATGGCCGTGGGCTGGGCGCAAATGATGTTCGTCCCTGACGAGCAAGCCGCCAGGGACGCGCAGGCGGCCTGGCGCTGGCGGCTGCCCGGTCCCTGGCGAATCGTCTTCAGCACGATGTTCGGCGGCCTGTTCATCGAGACGCCGGCCGACGGCGTGGTCTGGCTGGAATGTCCGACCGGCGACATCGAGCCGGTGGCCGACACCGCCGAGGCCCTGCACGCCTTTCTCGGCGGGGCCCGGACGCCGGCCTGGGAAGAGCGTATCGACGAGTGGTTCCTGCCCGGCCTGCTTGAAGACCTTCATGCAGCCGGCAAGGTTCCCTCCCCCGGCCAGTGCTATGGCCTGACGATCCTGCCAGTGTTCGAGGGCGGGCTGTACGACGTCGCCAACGCCTTCGTCCTGTCGGCCGGCGAATGGCTGGCCGCCACCGGCGCCATGCACGAACAGCTGAGCGCGGTCCCGGACGGCGCTCAGGTCGAACTGAAGGTGACCTGAGCCACTGGCTTTTGCCCCTCCCCGCCCCCATCTGGGCGGTCACCGCACGCATCGAAGGGAACGACCGGGTGGAACCCATCATCACGGTGTCGGGTCTGACCAAGACCTACGCCTCGGGCCATCAGGCCCTGAAGACCGTCGATCTTGAGATCAAGCGCGGCGAGATCTTCGCCCTGCTGGGTCCCAACGGCGCCGGCAAGACCACGCTGATCAGCATCATCTGCGGCATCGTGCGGGCCTCGACCGGTACGGTCGTCGCCGACGGCCACGACATCGCCCGCGAATATCGCCCGGCCCGCACCAAGATCGGCCTGGTGCCGCAGGAGCTGACCACCGACGCCTTCGAGACCGTCTGGGCCACCGTCACCTTCAGCCGCGGCCTGTTCGGCAAGCCGGCCAACCCGGCCCTGATCGAGAAGATCCTTCGCGACCTGTCGCTGTGGGACAAGAAGGACGCCAAGATCATGACCCTGTCGGGGGGCATGAAGCGGCGGGTGATGATCGCCAAAGCCCTGTCGCACGAGCCCTCGATCCTGTTCCTCGACGAGCCCAGCGCCGGCGTCGACGTCGAGCTGCGCCGCGACATGTGGGAGATGGTCCGCAAGCTGCGCGAGACCGGCGTCACCATCATCCTGACCACCCACTACATCGAAGAGGCCGAGGAGATGGCCGACCGGGTGGGGGTGATCCGCAAGGGCGAGATCATCCTGGTGGAGGACAAGAAGGTGCTGATGCGCCAGCTGGGCAAGAAGCAGCTGACCCTGCATCTGCAATCGCCCCTGGAGGCCGTGCCGGCGGGCCTGGATGAGTACGACCTGGCGCTGGCCGACGAAGGCCGCGAGCTGGTCTACAGTTTCGACGCCCAGGCCGAGGCCACCGGCATCGCCCCGCTGCTTCGCCGGCTGCACGCCGAGGGCGTCGACTTCACCGACCTCAACACCCGCCAGAGCTCTCTCGAAGAGATCTTCGTCAGCCTGGTGAAGGACCGGCCATGAACATCCACGCCATCGCCGCCATCTACCGCTTCGAGATGGCGCGGACCTTCCGCACCCTGGCCCAGAGCATCGCAGCCCCGGTGCTGTCGACGTCTCTGTATTTCGTGGTGTTCGGCGCGGCCATCGGCTCGCGCATGACCTCGGTCGACGGCGTGCCCTACGGCGCCTTCATCGTGCCGGGCCTGATCATGCTGTCGATCCTGACCGAGAGCCTGTCGAACGCCTCGTTCGGCATCTACATGCCCAAGTGGTCGGGCACGATCTACGAGGTGCTGTCGGCCCCCGTGTCGCCGTTCGAGATCGTGCTGGGCTATGTCGGGGCGGCGGCGAGCAAGTCGCTGATGCTGGGGGTGATCATCCTGGCCACGGCGCGCCTGTTCGTGCCGTTCGAGATCGAGCACCCGCTGTTCATGGCCGCCTTCCTGGTGCTGACCGCGGTGACCTTCAGCCTGTTCGGCTTCATCATCGGCATCTGGGCCGACAGCTTCGAGAAGCTGCAGATCGTGCCCCTGCTGGTGATCACGCCCCTGACGTTCCTGGGCGGCAGCTTCTACTCGATCGACATGCTGCCCGGCGCCTTCCGGACGGCCTCGCTGTTCAACCCGGTCGTCTACCTGATCAGCGGCTTCCGCTGGAGCTTCTTCGGCACGTCCGACGTCGGGGTGGGGATCAGCCTGGCCGCGACGGTCGGCGTGCTGGCGCTGTGCCTGGCGGTGGTGAGCTGGATCTTCAAGACCGGCTATCGGCTGAAGCAGTAGCGGGCGTAGCCACCCCCGCGGTCAAAATCATCGTCATCCCGGAAAGCCCGCAGGGCTTATCCGGGACCCAGGGGCGACCGCAGTGCGGCGGCTCCTGGGTCCCGGCTCTCCGCTTCGCTGCGGCCGGGATGACAACCTAAGAAACAGAGGCCGGGCTCGAGGTTCACCGGCCAGCGGTGAAACCTCTCACCCTCCCACCGCTTCGCGGCGGGCCCCTCCCTCTCTCTATGAGAGAGGGGTCCTGATCAGTAGCTAGCCTTCAGGGTGAAGGCGAAGGCGCGGGCGTCGCCCGGGGTGCCGACCACGAGGCCCGAATTGCCCGAGACCACGGTGATGTTCTGCAGGTACTCGGCGTCGAAGGCGTTGCGCACCGACACGAACGCTTCCCAGCCGGCTTCCGACTTGAAGCCGGCCCGCAGGTTGACGATTTCATAGGCCTTGATGATCGTGTACCGCGAGTCCGAGCTGTCGGCGTAGTAGTTGGAGCGGAAGCTGGCGTCGGCGCCGGCATAGACCTCGCCGGCCAGGCGGCCGAGGGTCGCCTCGCGGCGGTACTCGGCGCCGGCCGAACCGGCCCACTTCGACAGGCCCGGCAGCGGACGGCCCGACAGGTCGCACTGGGCGGTCGAGGTGCCGATCTTCTCCAGCGGGCACGGCCCGTTCTTGAAGTCGGCGTACTTGCCCTCGGTCCAGGCCAGGTTGCCGTAGAACTTGAAGCCGCCGATCGAGCGGGTCGTGGCGTCCAGCTCGACGCCGCGCACCTCGACCTTCTCGACATTGGCCAGGTAGCCGCGCAGGGCGCCCGGACCGCTGTCGACGACGTTGGCCTGGTAGTCCTTCACGTCGGTGGCGAAGAGCGCCAGGTTGGCCGTCAGCAGGCGCTCGAACCACTGGGTCTTCAGGCCGATGTCGATGGTCGACACCTTTTCCGGACGGATCACCGCGGCCGAGGTCGACACCGTGTTGCTGCTGGTCAGCGGCAGCGACGTCATGTTGATGCCGCCCGACTTGTTGCCGCTCGACACCGTGGCGTAGGCGTTGATGTCGTCGGTCAGCTGGTAGACCACGGCGATCTGGCCAGACCAGGCGCCGTCGTCGGTCTTGGCCGAGAAGGTTTGCGGACGGGCGATGCCCAGGCGACGGTTGATCAGGGTGGTGTCGGTGGTCACCGAACCGCCCGTGGTGGTTTGGACGTAGGTGCCGTCCTTCTTTTCCTGGGTGAAGCGCACGCCGGGCGTGACGCTCAGGCGGTCGTTGACCTTCCAGGTCAGCTGGCCGAAGGCGGCGTAGCTGGTGGTGTCGATCGTGCTGTCGTTGAACACCGTGTAGCCGTCGAGCAGCGACGAGGGCGTGTTGGTGGCCGGCAGCAGCCAGTACGAGGCGTCGGAGCCGTACTCGGTGACGCCGTGGGTCGTGACGTTCTGGTCGAAGTAATAGAGGCCCACGGTCCAGTCGAAGCGCTCGCCCTCGTTGTTGGACAGGCGGAACTCCTGGCTGAACTGCTTCTGGTGCGAGGGGTTGTTGGAGCGGCGGGTGACGTCCAGCGCGGTGTAGTCGCGGTCGTTGCGCGGCTCCCAGTCCCATTCGCGGTGGGCGGTGACCGAGGTCAGGGTCACCGGGCCGAAGTCGTAGTCGGCCACCGCCGACAGGCCGTTGACCCACTGGTCGGCCTGGATCGGATCGTCGATGTCGGAGATCCGGTCATAGGGGTTGGTGCTGGCGACGGTGTAGTTCTTGCCGGCGGCCAGGGCGGCGTACTGCTGGGCGGTCGGCTTCAGGGTCGTGCCGACCGTGACATAGACCTGGGTGCAGCACTCGGGCTGCTGGAAGGCGTAGTCGCCGTAGAGCTTGACCGTCAGCTGCTCGTTCGGGGTGAACTTCAGCTGGCCGCGGTAGCCGGTGCTCGAGCGCGCGTTCTGCCAGGTGTTGCTCTTGGGATTGTAGAGGTCGCCGTCGCGCCAGGTGCCGACGAACGACAGGCGGCCGGCCAGCACGCCCTCGATCAGCGGCCCGGCCACCGTGGCCTTGAACTGGCGGAAGTTGAGGCTGCCGTAGCTGGCCTCGGCGTCGGCCTCGAACTTCTGGGTGGCGTCGCGGGTGGTGATGTTCAGCGCGCCGGCCGTGGTGTTCTTGCCAAACAGCGTGCCCTGCGGGCCGCGCAGCACTTCGATCTGCTGGATGTCGATGAAGTCGAGCGTCGCGGCCCCGGGGCGCGAATTGTAGACCTGGTCCACATAGATGCCGACGCCCTGCTCCAGGCCGTCATTGGCCAGGCCGTAGCTGGCGCCGAGACCGCGGATGGTCAGGGCGGTGTTGCGCGGGTTGGGCGACAGGACTTGAAGCGTCGGGACCAGCTGGGTCAGGGCGACGATGCTGTTGACGCCGGTCTGGGTCAGGGTCTCGGCCGAGGTCACGGTCAGCGCGATCGGCACCTCCTGGGCGCTCTCCTCGCGGCGGCGGGCGGTGACGAACACCTGGCCGACGGCCGAGGCGTCGGTGGCGGTCGGATCAGCCGGATCGGCGGCGGGCGTCGCGACGGCGGCGACATCGGCGGCCGGCGCCAGGTCGGCGGCCAGCACGGCGCCGGCGGTGGTGGAAAGAAGCACGCTCAGCAGCGCGGCCCGGCCGACGCCCTTGGCCGAAAGGCCGCCCGAAATTCCGATAGCCACGAGAGCCCCCTCGTTTTGAGATAACGCCATTCGGCGTGTTGGGGAGCGTGATAGTTACCTATTCCTATCGGTGAAATAGAGAATGGGTGGGCAGGGGGAGAGTTTTTCTGCGGGGTGTACGGAGGGGTGGGGGGAGGTCAGGGACATACAGCTAGACGTGAATAGGCCCGAGAGGCACCCAGTCGCTACGTCAAACCGGCTATGGCATCTTGCGATGCCCAAGGTTCACATCAAGCCATTTACCTCCAAAAGGTTGAAGTAATTAGCGCGGTTCTTCTCTACACGCCGCATAAGCCCACGCGTCAAATCTTTGCGCTTTACAGCCCTATCTAAATTGTCTTTAATTCTTTTGTCCACAAATGTCAGATCAGCATAAGCACTCATTCCTGCCAAATACCAATCATTCATTTCACTACCATCACGCCTAAGTCCAGCTTGTCGGTTACGTCGAAGACCTTCGTTAATTAACCAAGATGGTAGATGGCCTGGCTTGCACAGTCGCGCATTACTCGGATTAATACCGACAGACTCGCATGCCAATTTTACCTGCTGACGAAACAAACCTAGCTGAGTGATATCAGCCACCGTCGCGCCAGGTCCCAACTCTTCTACATCGACCTCATAATAATCGCTCATCCAACGAATCATATCCGATCCGTCAACGGGCGGCCTAGCTGCTCGAACACGTGCCGAAAACGCTTCACTAACAGCTTGAGGGTCGACGATCCGCCGATCCCCCAGAAGAGAGATTTCCCTCTGAAATGCTATTTGCTGCCGATCGAGTGATCTATCTAACTCATCACCCTTTCTAGCCCTCATATTTACCGCATCAACAATCTTTACATTACTTAGATCATTCATTGTCGATGCGGTAATGGCAAAAATCTCCCTTTGCTCACTAGCTTGCCTCCATATTTCAGGCTGCAAATCCCGCCAATGATCAAAATAGACACCGATAGCCTCCCTACCACTCGCAATATTCAATGCGCCTTTAAGCACAGCATCTCGAATATTCTCAGCAGAGAGGTTCGGCTCCGCGAGGTGGGCCGCCACCTCAACACCCAACCGATCAACAATGCTACCCGGGCCAGCACCCCCGCTCGCCTTTCCTATCCAGGCGACCATCGGAAGATCAGCTAGAAGATTAATTGCTGCCTCGGCCGCACTATTACTTTCTGTTCCGAGAAGCTCATGAAGGTGATGGAGAGAAAGTGTCACGATCCACCCGCGCTCCGCGATACCTTCGTCAAATCGCTGAGCCCTGCGACGTCGCTCCAATTCGGAAGAAGCACGGTCGCGCGCCCAGCCACTAAGTTGGGCGGTATCGAGGGCAACCAAGCGCGGCTTAGCGAGCGACATATCTCCACCGATGCTAAGGTTCTAACAGCGTGCTCCGGCGGATGTGAGAACATCCAAACTCATTCAACGGACACAACCGTAACACACCGCATTAGAATGCAACTTCGACCTTTCACCCCACGAACCCCGCCGCGCGGCGCAAACGATCGTTGATCGCCTCGCCGAGCCCCTCATCGGGGATCTTCGCCACGGCGATCGCCGCCGGCTCCAACCGATCGGCCGCCCGCAGGTAGGCGAAGAGGTTGGCCGCCGCCTCTGCGAGGTCGCCGGAGGGGCTGAGGTTCAGGACGCCCTCGCCTTCGGGCCATTCGCCGAAGGCCAGGAACGCTTCCCCCGCCTTCGGAGCCTCGGCGTCGATGCGCACCGGGGCGTCGGGGGCGTAGTGGAGGGCCAGGCGGCCGGGGGAGCGCTTGGCGTCGTCGTCGGCTTCGGCCAGGGGGCCGACTATGGCCTCGAGCTGGGCGCGGGTGACGGCGCCGGGGCGCAGCAGGCGCACGGGGCCGTCCAGCACCGCCACCACGGTGGATTCCAAACCGACCTGGCACGGCCCGCCGTCGAGGGCGGCGGCGCATTTGTCGCCGGTCTCGGCGTAGGCGTCGGCGTAGGTGGTGGGGCTGGGGCGGCCCGAGCGGTTGGCCGAGGGGGCCACGACCGGTCCGCCGAAGGCCGCGAGCACGGCGCGGGCCAGCGGATGACCGGGCACGCGGATGGCGACGGTCTCCAGCCCCGCGCGGGCCAGGTCGCAGACGGCCGAGGCGTCGGCGATCGGGGCGACGATGGTCAGGGGGCCGGGCCAGAAGGCGTCGGCGAGGGCGCTCGCCCGGTCGTCGAAGGCGGCGATGCGGGCGGCGGCCTGGGCGTCGGCGACGTGGGCGATCAGCGGGTTGAAGCGCGGCCGGCCCTTGGCCTCGAAGATCGCCGCCACGGCCGTGGGGTTGGAAGCGTCCGCCCCCAGGCCGTAGACGGTTTCAGTGGGCAGCAGGACGAGGCCCCCGCGCGCGAGGGCCTCGGCGGCTCGGGCTACGACTTCTTCTTGGCCGTCAGGGCGAAGCTCACCTTGATCTTGCCCGGTATCTGATCCGTCGACGCCCATTCGCCCTGTCCAACCCCGAACACGGTCCGGTCGACGGTGGTTACACCGCGGGCCTTGGCCGTGTCGCCGTCGATCTTCAGGCTGAAGGGCAGGCTGAGCGGCTTTTTGGTCCCGCGCAGGTCCAGCGTCCCGTCGGCCACGAAGCGGCCCTCGGCGGTCTTGCGGAACCTGGTGGCGGTGAAGGTCGCCTTGGGCGTGGCCGAGGTGTTGAAGAAGTCCGGGCCCTGCAGGCTCTCGTCGCGCTGGCCGTCGCCGGTGCCGGCCGAGGCCAGGTCGATGCTGACGGTCAGCTTGGAGCGGTCCAGGGCTTCCGGCGAGAACAGGATGTCGGCGGTCCAACGGCTGAACGTGCCGTGGATCGGGGTGTCGGCCCAGGCCAGATCGAAGTCGAGGTGCGAGCCCTTCTGCACGGCCCAGGCGACCGGGTCCTTCAGGGCGCTATCGGCGGCTGGAGCCTCCGTCGCGGCGGCCTGCGTCGGAGCAGCGGGCGCAGCTCCAGGAACGGCCGGAGCCGCTGCGGCCGGCGCGGGCGTGTCGTCAACCAAGGCTAGGTCGTCGGCGGTCCCGACGGCCGGAGCCGAGGCGGGGGTCTTCACCTTGGCTGGGGTGTAGAGATAGGCGGCGGCGACCACGGCGGCGAAGCCGGCGGCGGCCAGCCACAGGCGCGGCTCCTTCAGGCCCGGCTTGGCGCCGGCGGCCATGTGGCCGAACACCTCGTCGCGGTCGAGGATCTGGTGCTTGGCCACCGCGCCCAGGTGCAGGGCCAGCAGCAGATAGGTGAACTTGACCAGCAGGCCGTGGCCCAGGTGGCCGATGTTGTTCCAGGCGTCCTTGGCCCCGGCGGCCAGCTCGGGCAGGCCCGGCAGGTGCGGCCAGGGGATGGCGCCGAACAGGATCGTCGGAATGTTGATGCGGCTGGTCGAGACGATGATCCAGCCGGTCAGCGGCAGGCCGATCATGATCACGTAGAAGCCGACGTGCACGGCGTGGGCGGCGATCTTCTCCCAGGTCGGCTGGCCGGCCGGGGCCGGCGGCGACTTGTGGGTCAGCTTCCAGATCAGGCGCGCGACGCTGAGCACCAGGATGGTGATGCCGATCGACTTGTGCAGCTGGAAGAGGGCGAAGGTGGTCGCGCCCTTGGGGCCGTCGTCGGCCCGCCACCCCAGGATCACCTGGAAGATCAGGGCGGCGGCGATCAGCCAGTGCAGGATGATCGCCACCGTGGAGTACCGGGAAGGACCCGCCGCCGAGGCGGGTTTCGAAAGCGTCTCGGCGGTCATGGGTCCGTCCCTAACTCAGATTACTTCTTCGGATTGAATTCGGCTTCGATCGCCAGGTCGACGTCGTCGCCCACCATCGGCACCAGGTGGGTGAAGCCAAACTCCGAGCGCTTGATCTTGCCGACAGCCGAGAAGCCCATGATCTGCGAGCCGAACGGGGTCTTGGCGAAGCCGTTGTAGGTGACGTCGAGGGTCACCGGCTTGGTCACGCCGCGGAAGGTCAGGTCGCCGGTCAGCTTGCCCTTGCCGGCCGAGGTCTGCTCGATCTTGGTCGAGACGAAGGTGATCGTCGGATACTTGGCCGAGTCGAAGAACTTCGGATCGTCCGAGATTTCCTTGTTGAAGTTGGGCAGGCCGGTGTCGACCGACTTCGGATCGACCGTGATCGACACCTTGGAGTCCAGCGGCTTGGCCGGGTCGAAGCTGTAGGAGCCGTCGAGGCCCGACAGGCGGAAGGTGTAGTTCGAGGTGCCGAAGTGGCGCACGCGCAGGGTCAGGCTGGCGTGGCGCTTGTCGAGAGCCCAGGTCCCGGCCGGGGCGGCGGCGGGATCCGTCGCCGGTTGCGCCAGGGCGGCGACCGGGGCCGCGAGGGGAGCGGCGAGAAGGGCGCCGGCCAGAATGGCGTAGGCGAAGGGGCGAGCCATGGGTTCAGTTCTCCAAACTGTCATAGTGACGGTTGCGATTACCCGACTTAGGAACTTCACCGTCCAGTTGAAGGGGCGTCTCCTCACGAAGCCGTGATCGCCTGGCGGTCCTTGGCGCGGCGGGTCGCGCGATCTAAACAGGGATCACATACCCCCAACCCGACGCTTGAACAGATCGGCCCCTGCATGACCTTCCGCGCCCCCGTCCGCGACCTCGCCTTCGCCCTGCGCCACGTGGCCGGCTTCGACCAGCTCGCCGAGGCCTATCCCGAGGCCGATTCCGACACCGTGGACGCCGTGCTGGAAGCCGCCGGCGTGTTCGCCGCCGAGGTGCTGGCCCCGATCAACCGCCAGGGCGACCTGGTCGGCGCCAAGCTCGAGAACGGCGTGGTGCGCAGCGCCCCGGGCTTCGCCGACGCCTACAAGGCCTTCGCGGAAGCTGGCTGGACCAGCCTGGCGGCCGCGCCCGAGCATGGCGGCCAAGGCCTGCCCAAGGCGCTGGAAATCGCCACGCTGGAGATGGTGCAGGCGGCCAACATGGCCTTCGGCCTGTGCCCGATGCTGAGCCTGGGCGCCATCGAGGCCCTGGCCCTGCACGGGACCGAGCGCCACAAGTCGGTGTTCCTGCCCAAGCTGGTCTCCGGCGAATGGACCGGCACCATGAACCTGACCGAGCCGCAGGCCGGCTCGGACCTCGCGGCCCTGACCACCATGGCCACGCCGGACGGCCAGGGCGGCTACACCCTGTCGGGCCAGAAGATCTTCATCACCTGGGGCGACCACGACGCCACCGACAACATCGTCCACCTCGTTCTGGCCCGCACCCCCGACGCCCCTCCCGGCGTGAAGGGCGTGTCGCTGTTCCTGGCCTCCAAGGTGCTGATCGACGAGGACGGCAAGCCGGGCGCGGCCAACGACGTGCGCGTCGGCGGGCTGGAACATAAGCTGGGCATCCACGGCTCGCCCACCTGCGTCATGCTGTTCGAAGGCGCCAAGGCCGAGCTGGTCGGCAAGCTGCACCAGGGCGTGGCCCACATGTTCACGATGATGAACGCCGCCCGCCTGCAGGTCGGCGCCCAGGGCACCGCCATCGCCGAGCGCGCCTATCAGCAGGCCCTGGACTTCAGCCTGGAGCGCGTTCAGGGCCGCTCGGCCTGGACCGGCGCCTATCCCTCGCGCCTGTTCGACCATCCGGACGTGCGCCGCACCCTGCTGCTGATGAAGGCCAAGATCGAGGCCGCCCGCGGCATCTGCCTGTCGACCGCCGTCGCCGCCGACCTGGCCCATGCCGCCGCCGACGAGGCCGTGCGCGCCACCGCCAAGCTGCGCGAGGAGCTGCTGACCCCGATCGCCAAGGCCTGGTCGACCGACGTCGGCGTCGAGGTCGCCTCGCTGGGCGTGCAGATCCACGGCGGCATGGGCTTCATCGAGGAGACGGGCGCGGCCCAGCACTATCGCGACGCCCGCATCACCCCGATCTACGAGGGCACCAACGGCATCCAGGCCATCGACCTGATCGGCCGCAAGCTGGGTCTGGCCGACGGCCAGGCCGTGGCCGACCTGATGGACGACATCCGCGACACCATCGAGGCCCTGAAGGCCGCCGACGCCTCGCTGACCCCGGTCGCCGGCCGCCTTGAAGCCGCCCTGAACGCCGCCGCCTCGGCCACCGCCTGGCTGGTCGACCGCCGCGCCCGCGCCATGCCCGACGCCCTGTCGGGCGCCACCGCCTATCTGAAGCTGCTGGGCGACACGGTCGGCGGCTGGATGCTGGCCAAGGGCGCCCTGGCGCCTGGCGCCGAGGCCCTGCGCGGCCAGCTGCTGCGGGTCTATGCCGAAAGCGTGCTGGCCCAGGTTCCGGGCCAGCTGGCGGCGGTGACGCTCGGCGCGGAAGACCTCGTGGCGGTGACGCCTGAGGCGCTTGGGGTTCACTAGGCAACCTGCTCCTCCCTCGCTTCAGCGGGGGAGGTGGCGCGCTGCGGATACGCAGCGTGACGGAGGGGGCGACCGCTTCCACAGCGCCCAGTCTCGCCCCCTCCACCGCTTCGCGGTCCCCCTCCCCCGTTTCGCTTCGCTACTCGGGGGAGGAGCTTGGCCTCAGTGCCTCGCCAGCATCCACACAGCCATCAGCACCATCATCACGTTCTCGGTCAGCGACACGCCCCCCAGCGGCACGTTGCTGTCGCCGCCGACGCAGGCGCATTTCAGGTCGCGCCTGTCGAGATAGACGGCCTTGAACACCGACACCGCGCCGATCCCGCCGATCACCAGGGCCAGGGGCGCGGAGAACCAGGTCAGCACCCCGGCCGTCATCAGCACCCCCGCCAGGCCCTCCGCGAACGGATAGACGTAAGCATACGGGACCCAGCGCTTGGCCAGCAGGTCGTAGCCCAGGAACATCGACGAGAAGCTCTCGACGTCGCGCAGCTTCTGGATCGACAGCACCACCATGGAAAAGCTGATGAACCACTCGGCCGCGCGCGGGGTGAGCAGCGTGCCGTCGACCACATAGGCCGCCGCCAGGGCCAGCAGGGCGGTCATGGCGAAGAGGGCGATCACCGGCTGGTAGGTCTTGGCCTTGGGATCGCGCGGCTTGCCGCCGAAGAACCGCCGCAGGTCGTCGAAGCCGCCGATCCGCTCGCCGCCGATGAACACCTGCGGCGTGGTCTTGACCCCATGCTCGGCCTTGAAGGCGTCGGTCTCTTCGCGGGTCTTCAGGTGATGATCCTCGACCGCGTAGCCCCGGGCGCGCAGCAGGTGGCGGGCCTTCAGACCGTAAGGACAGACGTGCTTGTCCATCACCATGCGGTAGAGGACGGCGGTCTTCGGGGCGGCTGAACTCACGGCGGATCTCCTTGTACGCGAACCGGACCCGCCTCATATGGATTCCGTACCATGGTACGGAGTCAAGGCATGGCGGCGGATACCATTGCAGGGCTGGCGCGGGCCGGCGGGGTGGGGGTGGAGACCGTCCGCTACTATCAGCGCCGGGGCCTGCTGGAGACGCCCGAGCGTGGTGAAGGCGTGCGGCGCTATGGCGACGAGGCCGTGCGCCGGCTGCGCTTCATCCGCTCGGCGCAATCGGCCGGCTTCACCCTGGAGCAGATCGGCGAACTCCTGGCCCTGGACGCCGGCCAGGACCGCGCCCGGGCCCGCGAGCTGGCCCGCGAGCGCATCGCCGACCTCGACGGCAAGATCGCCGAGCTGCAAGCCGCCCGCGCCGGCCTGTCGCGCCTGCTGCACACCTGCAGCGCCGGCGACGAAGGCCCCTGCCCGATCATCGCGGCGTTCGACGCTTAGTTCCCCTCTCCCATAGGTGTTCAGACCGGAGACATCCGTGACAGGTGTTCGGAGACATCCGTGACACCTTTTCCGATCTCGAAGGGAGGTCGGAGATGCCGTTCACGGGAGTCTCTGCGATGGATTGCAAACTGGAGTT
>PJTT01000298.1_pt1 | contig 56059 bp, 57 predicted proteins | sample 1512261 | NCBI WGS metagenome assembly PJTT01 (sample SAMN08177685, study PRJNA422409) | Soil metagenome, whole genome shotgun sequencing project. | isolation source: Soil (2) enriched on wood chips | place: USA: Madison | collected 2015-01-15 | reverse complement strand
GCAAATAAGACAAAAAAAGCATTGAGATCGAGCTGATCATATGCGTTTAATGAAAGATCTTTCAATTCATCAGGTAGTAGAACTGACAAAAGTCTTGTAGGATAATAGTTCCGTGAAACCTTGTGTATCGATATCTAACCACCTATCTTTAGGTAAAACTTTTATGACATCGGATCCTATTGTGCTCAATCAATTACTTAAAGATAATCCGTTGGCAACAGAACTCAAAAGACGTTATACTATGTTAAGTAAAGCATACAGCACGCAGGGTATTTTATACAATTATTTTATACATACAAAGGCACTGGCGTCTGACTATTGGAATGCGAAGCAGCAGTACGAACAGACAAATATAGGGCTAGACCGGTCTGGCAGAACTGCTGGAGAAAACTGATTAACACTCACCAGCCATGACGATATCTTTGTTTGACCAGACCATTTTATCTTTCATATATGCCATTAGTTAAATTACCATCGGGGGAAATTGTAAGCGCCAATTCAGGCGGAACATTCGTTCCAAACATCCGTTTACTACATCTTGCATGAAAGTCTGTTTCTCCGTCTAAAGGTTGATAACAATAAAGGCATTGTTTTTTCATGAATGTTCATTTTCGATCGCTTCAATACTTACCGCTCCAATACAGTCCCTGCAGGCGACCAGCAACAGGCCCATACGATCCCTGGGGTTTAGCTTCCAGTTATCCAAAGCGATATCCAGCAACCAGCCTTCAGGAATTAATCCATCAAAGAATGGCAGCATTTTCGAATCCGTATAAGGCTCCTGTCTCAATGGTAAGGTTAGACTTACGGGACTTCCGCCACTATCATAATATTCTTTGGTGTACACAAATCCATACCCCTCTTCATCCTGCCAGACAGTACCCGCCCAGATCCCCTTATAATATACTTTTCCTTCCCTCCTCATAACTTAGACAACTTTGATCGTACTAATTTGATTATGTTCTATGCGGCGCGTTAACCCTTCTTTAGATTTAGCTTTATAATTCTTAATATCCTTTCTATCTACAAATTCCCAAGCACTAATTTCACCGTTTTCCCAAATAACTTTTACCAGCATCCCGTCCAGGGTGATCCTGCTGCTCAGTTGAATGATGACCGGCTTGTTAAAATAATTAAGTAGGATATCATAAGCATCTGCTCCCCTGGCGGATCCAAAGGTTACCTGCTGCCCGAACATGGACAAGACCTGATTCACTTTATCCATACGGAGCGTGGGCTTTCCCTGCTCCAGTTCCCTGATGAACCTTAGCCCTACACCTGCTTTATCCGCCAGGTCTTCTTGTGTCAGGCTATGCTCTGACCTTTTAAACTTTACGAAATTCGCTATTATACCTTTATCACTCATATTATACCCTTTCAGGTATAAAGTTAGTGAAAAATAATAAAATATACCCGATAAGGTATAATTTAATTGTAATTTTAGTTTTTATACCCTATCGGGTATAAAATGAGTTTACTATGAACAGGAGAAGCGAGTTGTGAGTGGGGGATGGCGAGTTGGAAAGTTGACAGGTGACAGGGAAGTAAGTGGGGGTTGGCAAGTAGCGAGTGGGGTTGGTGAGGAGATAGAGGGATATTGACAGAAGAATGAATGATGGCGGATGTCTGATTTATGATGTCGGTTGGATGATTATTTATATCTATGGCTGTGGTTATAAATGATTAACCACCCCTGAAAGCTTCGTAGTCTATAGCCGGCCTCAGCAGGTGCGGCACGAAGCGCGGACCAGTAACCGGTACGAGGGAGGTGAGCCGACCATCTGCCCCGGCTCTGGTAGCTAACCTATGAAGGCAGTGCCACAGTTGATCCGGTGAGGGCGGTTATGCAGCCACTCTTTAGGAAGCCTCCACCTAAGAAAGGTAGTGCCAGCTCTGTTTTAGCGTAAAGTCTGTAAAATTATAGCTAAATATTTTTGATAATTAACAGGGTTACTACTCCAACTTCGCTAACACTTTGAGATCCGGTTGTATTTAGCACAATCATTAACCTACATTATACAATCATCGGAATGACGGTAAGCTACTATTATCATGATATTACATTGCGATAAAACTATCATAGTTATACTTAAATATTTAATAATAGAATCGTTCCCAGAGAAAGTAAATTATCTTTTACTTGTTTCGATCCATGTCATGTTACTGGGTATACACTGCCGGTAACCGCCGCGGCCAATATCAACATAACTACCACTAGCATCGATATAGCCAGGACCAATCAAAAAATGACGAGTACAACCGGGGATCCACAAAGACTAGGGTGAAGTATTATCATAGGCTATTTCTCTCAAACTGCTACTGTATGATTGGGTGCTGATTATTCAGTGAAACTATCTGGTGCTTAATAAGTCGAGTCAACTATCCTCTTCTAACTTGTTGGTTAGCAGATTAAATTGGGATAGTAGGTGTGCTTAATTTATGACTCCACCCTACAGAAGCTTATAATTAGCACCCGATCAGTCCATCTGAACCTTTACGATCTTTGAATAAGCTTTTGTACCATCCTTATCAATTTGGACAATACGAATGAATAGCTTTTCAACACCTGAGCTATCAAGAACATCTTTTGATTTACGACAAGCCAAAAAGGAAATAGAAAATATCGCTGCTGCAATAAGGACCTTCTTTTTTCTTCGGCCAATTGCGGGCAATAGCAGTGTAATAAAAAACAAGCTACCCGTTACAAGGGTGTTGTTAATGTTGATCATAAAGCTGTATTCAAGAGGCGTACTACTATTCCCATGTTCAGCAGCTGAATCGACTCTTCCGATTTCTTTAAAGTCTACACCATTCCTGGACGCCAGGATCGAAAAATATTCATTGTTAGTTTCACTAATACTGGTAAACTGAACAAGCAGGTTGCCACTTTTAACTCTTGCCAATACATCGTCAAATACAACAGGCAAGGCCGCATTAACAGAGCCGATGCCCAGGGCCGCTATACCAGGTTGCATGGTACCGTTCAGCGTGCTACCTTCGGCCAGGCCGCTGGCTCCCGTATTTTCAGAAAGATTTATCCACCTGCTTCCATCCCAACCAACCAGGCGAAGATGACCGGCGGATGCAGCGTAGGTAGCCATATCAGGAAGGGTTGCAGCGATGGTGAGTCCCGAGCCATTGCCACTAACCGCAAGCCAATCCCACTGCCCCTCTTTACTTACCGAGGAAATGCCGTTACCTACATCTGTTATGGGATGAAATTCATTATTATTACTAGGATCAGGGATAATGCCCGGGTCACCTTCCAGCCAGGCTACGGTGTAGTGGTCTGTAATGGATGCCGGTGCGCTCATCTGCAGGCTACGTAAAGCGGTACCGTTACCCACCGGAAATGTAAAGGACTGGTTACCCCTCTTGCCGAGATATCCGTTGATATGATTGCTGTTCGATGGATTTTCAAAAGCACCGTCCAGACCTAAAAGAATGGCGTTATCGGGTGTGGCGGCTGATAAGCCTGCTGTAGATCGTACTGTTCCTAAAATTTCTGTAGTGCTGCCTGGCGCAGCTAACATACTACCAGCTACAAATAGTGTACTACCTGCACTCACATGTACCGTAGCTCCATTATTGTAAAATGTCTGGGCCTGCAGGTTAACACTGAACAGTAAAGATAAGGCTATCACATTTTTTTTCATACTGATAAATAAAATCTTAAAGGCATTTTACGCCATAATAAATTGCATATTGAGACACCGGAAAATTTTAGAAAACGAAGGTTACCTTTTACTCAGCTCGTACCGGAATTGGCCATTCGTCAAAGAATTACGATATAAGATTTGAACAGTCCTGAGATAACCGCCACCTGGATTAACCAGCCCTTCACCCGGAAGGTGGATAACCTTACATCCGGGTATCCATAAATCAGAAGCTACAGCAGTTCCTGTAGGATTCGAAAATGGCGATTGTACTCACCCTTTCCTGACTAATTATTTTTTGTCCATCTCATACCATCTTAACCCAATCGTGATATAATGCCGGTAAATGCCAGGTCCGATACTGACAGGGCCGCTGCCTGGTTGCACAGCATTTCCGTCAAGCAGCCGAAGTCCCGTGCAACCGGGTATGCTTAACACCAAGTCATTGGATTGCGCTAAGCTCAGACGAGGAAGTGCGAGGGTTATTATGGTACCCGTAGTAAAATTCGAAGCATGAGGCAATGTGATCGATATGGCATTTTTTTGATTCGGTGCATCTACAATAAATGTTGTATGTGTTGTAAAAGAACTAAAGTCAAAAGCAGTAGATTCCCCAAAAGCCCTTGTGATTACAGCCGTTGTAGCAGAGGGTCCAGCAGGTTCTACCCAGGTGAGCGTACTGCCATTATTAGATAGAATTTTGCCCTGGTTGCCGACTGTTGCGGGTATTGCCGAACCCGACGCACTACCTACAAAGACCCAGCTTGAACCGTTATAATAATAGAAGCCCTTAGTCCCATTTTTCTGATATACCATAAGCCCTTCTGCAGGACTGGCAATAGCCACACGTTTAGCGCTATCCATACGGGGGATGAGAATTCCTTTGTTATCACTGGTGACATCCAGCGCTGCACTACTATTGGGTGTTGTGGCACCGATTCCTACATTTTGGCTAAAAGCAGTAATGGTGAAAGCTAAGGCTAATATAGTTGTGGTTATTTGCTTTTTCATCGTTTGAATTATTATTGAATATTTTATGCGCCCCTTTAAAGAACATACTGACCTGGCATTAAATAGTCGCGTGAAATTACCTCGTGCCTGATTCGTCGAATCAAAGCTCATATAGTCTGCAGGGCTAATAGAACAGCGTAATTTCAATCATCTTGGTTTAAAAATGCAAGGATATACACAAATTGACAGTAACTAATATCCATAGACATCTTTCGCTATAAAATCCCCCAATCTGCGGTAGTAAAATAGGGAATTGGCGAGGGACTGGTAGGGAGAAGCGAGTGGGGTTTAGGGATTGGGAAGTAGGGAAAATTCATGGTTCCTAGGTGACAGAAGAATGATTAATGGCGGATGTTGGATATAGGATTTTATGATTTCAGATTTAAAATATATTATTCTGGTAATATATAATTAATTACCGTGGAAGCTTCGCATGCTATCGCCGCCCTCACCAGGTGCGGCAGGAAGCGCCGGCCAGTAACCGGTATTAGGGAGATGAACCGACCATCTGCCCCGGTTCTGGTAGCTAACCTATGAAAGGCTGTGCCGCAGTGGATCCGGTGAGGGTCGTTGCAGCCGCACTCTTCAGGGAGCCGGAACTTCTAAAAGGCAACACCAGCTCTGGTTTAGCACACACTCTGTAAAGCTATAGCTACATTTTATGAAAATCACCAGGGCTTCTACCCCATCTTTCGGTATCCCACTTTAAAGTTCTATTATAATAAGCGTAATCCTGCAACTAGGCTATGCATTCGTCGAATACCTGGTACAGATCCGTATTAGAATGCCTCCGGGTAAGTGCAAGTGTGGCGTGGCGATCTTTGACCCAGTTGAGGGCGGTGGCGGATTCGGAGTAGATGGACATCGTAAGCTTGCGGGATTTGAAATACTTTATGGTTTCGACGATGGCGATAAATTCGGCCATGTTGGGCGTACCATCATGGAAGGGACCTTTCCAGAAGATCAATTGTTTTGAGCCGGTATGGACGGCCTTAATCTCCACTTCGCCTGTAGCCAGGTTGCAGGTGCCGGATGCAATCAGGCTATTGGTGATTGGACGGGTTTCATCGGTATTGAAGAGGGCTTGGATTGCTGTGTCTTCATTTCTGTTGCAGTCTTTATAGCGGCGGCTGAGTGCTTTCTTTGCCTCAGGCAGGGTTAGGAAGGATTTGAATCTTGCACCTCTAAAACCGATTACCAGAGGGCAGCATTCTTTCCAGGAACTGAAGATACCGGTTTTTCTACCTGCCCATACGGTGTAATACTTTTGTGTTTGCATAGCTGAGATTTTTCAGTTGATAGTATTTTCTGGTTAAGGGGCGAAACGGCATCAAAGGCGCGTATCAGCAGCAATTACACGTGTATAAGCGTGTAAACACGGGTGGAAGGTGGTGAGGGGGTGTGAGTGGGGATTGGCGAGTGGCGAGAAGGGTTTAGCGAGGGGCTAATTGGGATGAGAGATGACTGATGGCAGATGACAGGGAGAAAGTAAGTGAGGTTTGGCGAGTGGGTTCAGCGAGTGGCTAGTAGATGGAGGGAGGTTGACGGATGACAGTTGGCAGAAGTTGGTAAATGGCTTATAGATCATAGCTTGGTCATTGGTCACTGTTTTACGTAGACCGGCCTCACTAGGTAAGGCACTGAGCGCGGGGCAGTAACCGGTATGAGGGAGGCGTGCCGATCATCTGCCCCGGTTCTGGTAGCTAACCTATGAAGGCCGTGCCGCAGAGGGTCCGGTGAGGATGCTAGTGTCTGCCTCACTCTTCAGGAAGCTGCTACCTCCGAAAGATAACGCCAGCTCTGTTTTAGCGCAAACTCTGTAAAAAGCTATGGCTATATCTTACGAAAACCATCAGGCCTCCTACCCCAGTTGTCCTTATCCCACTTTAAAATTCTATTGTAATACGTGTGATCCTGCAACAGGGCCATGCACTCGTCGAAGCGCTGATAGAGCTCACTACACTAACTTATATTAATATCCGGGATGCATAACCGGTCACAATCTCCTTGTATTTCTTTTTCTCTTCACGTGGCAAAAAATGACTGCGACACCCAATTCAAAGATGGCTCCATCTACTCTGAAAATCGCTGGTAAGTCAGATCTCTTACCTTATCATTTATTCCTAATCGGGCCGCTGTAAAATCAAAGTCCCTGCGGGAGATTATACTGTGCCTTACATTGATCGTGAAGGCCAGTTCTTCCGGATAATCCGGCATGAGTAACTCGGTGCAGAGCAGATCATAGGCCGGTGACAGCCCCATCACTTTATCCTTTTTTTCGAGTAGGGAAAAATTCTTTAAATGCATATCTGCATACACCTTATCGGGTATAATTTATAGTTATCATTTCTACGTAGTCAGGTATCTAAAAAAATTGTAATTGAAATCCAGAGGGGTATATCAGCGTCACTTCCTATATTGCCCCCGCCTCCGGGATGCAGCGCCACTCCTCTTTTAGCGCTCACCTGGTAATATCATTCACATAATAAGTCAGGCACACTACTCCATCATCCCCTTTCAACATAACTATCCTGCATATCACTCGTCCGCAACCACTTTCACCGCCTTGCTAAAAGACTTCGCGCCATCCTTATCTACCTGGGCTATACGAACATAGATAGCAGTATTCAAATCTTCTGCTGGCAGACTACTTTTTGAACATCCATAGAAAAGACATGATAAAGTTAATAGCGTGAAGACATCCAATACCTTCTTATATTTACTAAAAGATAGTAGCAATAACAACAGGCCTGCAGCACTGATCAGCCATTGTGCGCCCTTTATATCTATATCCAGATCATAAGACAAAACGCCATCAGCATTACCATTAACTGCTTTCGATTGTACCGTAGCTACTGTTGCAAATTTTTCGCCATCTGTCGACAGCTGTACAGCAAACTTATCATTATTTGTTTCGCTTAGGGTGTTCCAATTTACCCTCAACTGATCGGCCGACAGTGATGCTCCTATTGTTCCAAAAATCACGGGTAATGCTGAAACCGGCGAGAAATCGATGTTATCCATAACAATTAAGAAATTATTATTGGGTGCTGCTTCCACCGCATAAAAGCGGATCATGTCTACATTACCCCAACCTTGCCCAAAGGTCAATGTACCACTATTGTTCCCTTCATTATTGTAGCTATTCCGGACCCATGATATGGTGTTAGTTCCCGAGCCCGCTATCCTGGATGCAGTGATATCTAAACTATTTATCCTAAGCACTTCATTGCCATCCCGATAACCGACAACATTGTAAAGCTGGCTGCAATTCCCATTAGTGTGACCGTAAAAGTCAGCTACCATCGAGTTCACTGCAAAATTATTTTCATTTTCAGATCTCAGCTCAGCATAACCGCCGCCCCCAGGCCCGTTGTTGCCTATACCTACCGCACTGCCGGAAAATATAGGGCTCCATGTTAAGCTGCGGGTTACTGCATTACCAATACCCACATATACGCCAGTGGTACTGGAACCAGTATAGGTGATACACTGGTAGGTAAGAGAAGGACCATAGGTTAAGTCTTCGTAGGTAGCAAATGCCTGGTCGGATGGTGTGGTACACTGGCCGAAACCAAGGTATGGTATCAACAATGAGGCAGCTAACAGCACTTTGCATGCATTACCTGCAAGCATTTTTAAAAACGGATAGATCATTTTAGAGGGTTTGAAAAACAATAAATTTTGATTCAGAACGCCATAAGAAGCGTTCCTGGTTTAAAGAGTGCACAAATATATGACTTTACGTAGTAAAGAGAATAGGGAATGGAGGATGGCGAGTAGGGATTAGCGAGTGGGAAAAATGCGAGTTAAAGGAGGACGGTTGAAAGTAAGAAATGGTCCATGGGTCATAGTTGATAAGTTCGCCTCTAACTACCTCACCAGGTGCGGCACTAAGCGTGGGCCAATAACTGGTATAAGGGATTTGATCCAGGAATCAGCGAGCATCTGCCACGGTTCTGGTAGCAGGTTGTGATGGTAGCCTCGCCATATCAAATACTCGAAAGATAAAAATTCAGAAGTAATTTTATAGACCACCTTATTAAAATGTCTATCGATATGATTAAAGATAATGGTTCACCAAACTTTTTATAAAGCTGGTGAACCATTTCCCTATCGACATAGTCTGCTACAAAGAGGCTCCGATCCCAGCGTGGAGACTATTAAACTCAGTTGTATTATCTACGGCTAATGCAGCTGTAGCATAGTATTCATTATTGGCTTCACTGTCGGGTAATCCCAGTTGATACCACAGATTATCCTGGTTAGCAAACATCAGATTATTATTGACAATTACATCACCAAAGTAATCTTTATCATAAATATCCATAAATCTGCCCGCAAAGGAAATATTCGTCGTATTAAAAAGCCCGCCAGAATTATTTTCAAAAAGAGCCCCATCAATTGGAATAAAGGCAGGTGAACTATAATCAGATTGTACCACCTGTATCTCAAACATGCCATACATAGGTGTATTGTAGAAAACATTATTATACACCAGTAGGCCGGCTATATCAGACGAATATTTGCTTGGCCAGAAACGGACCATTTGCCCCTGTACATTTTTAGCCATATTAGAAAACCATTGGCCGGGACCTTTAAACATACATACGCATGTATGATTGGTAAGATCCAGATTTATATCCTCAAAGTAATTGTCATGTACCTTTGCATTGTCTACGCAGCCGAGAGACAACACCGCGCCGGCCTCGGGTGCACTGATGATAGCGCAAGAGGAAAATACCAAATCCCTTACCATCCCAGTAATGCTCCCGCTGCCGATACCGGCAGTGTATGATGTATTGATAACCTGCCCCACATTATTGGCAACCAAATGAGACACTTGTATATTGCTACAGAAGGTATCGGGATCTGCGGGGTTGTATACAATACTTCCCAAATTGTTGGTCCACCTAATACCTTCAGCTATATTATCGAAATTAAAGTAATCCAGTATAACATTGTGTAAGGCACTTTTAACCTCAACACAATTCACCGTACTATTAGCGAATTGAATACCGGAAATTCTTACATTGTTTAAGGCATCTAAGACCAAGATGTAACCCTGCCCGTCAAAGGTTACCCCGCCTGGTACTTTAGGGCGTATCAAAAGTGGCAGATCACCGCTTATAGTAATATTTTTTATATCAATGATGTAATAGTTATTGGAAATGATTTCGATGACATCTCCAGACTGTAAAGTTACCGGAGCGGAAGCACCATTAGGCCAAAAATCAGACCCATCAATAGGAATCTGGTGGGTACCTGGCGCGCTGGTACCTATTTCATAAACATTCCCAGTAAGAATAGGTATTTCTGCCAGGATTATGTTAGATGACGGAAAAGTTTCGGCTGCAGCCATGGGTATAACCTGATAATAATTTTCACTACCGGGCATAACCGTATTATCTTTATAGGTCAGATCTTTGCCTGTATACAGTGTTTCATAATCGGCCATGGAAGATGAGGATGATCTCCGCAATTGGTACACATAGGCTCCGGAAACCGGTAGCCAGCTCAACACTTGTGACAGCGCTGTCGTTGTTCCTAATGACAGTGTGTCTTCGCCCTCCAGTGTTTCTATGTTCATCTGTGTGGCCCAGTCACTATCGGTATATCCATCGGCAATAGCTTTCACCCGAATATTGTAAAAGGTTTCTGCGCTTAATCCTGCAATGATATGTGATAAAGCCGCCCCTGTGTAGGCCGTTACCGCATTATCGAAACCAGCTCCCGTACTGTATTGCAGTTGATAGTTTTCAGCTGATGCTACATTCGTCCACTCTGCTCCAATTGTGTTTTGAGTAATCGCACCGATTGTAAGTTCTGGCTTTGCCAGCTTCCGGGCAGCGGATCCTTGTGTAAAGTTCTGCTGAATATACTCCACTACTTCTGTGGCGCTTGCAAATCCTGCTCCGGTTTTATCTCTGAAATCAGTATAAGCAAACAGGTTCGAGATTATATAGCCCTCAATAGTTAAGGATATAAAGTCATCCAAGGTTACGATTGCCAGGAGACGGCTGTTAACAGGTGCGATTAGCTTCCCGTCGAAGCTTACGCCTCCTGCTCCACCGGGTAAAAGTTGAATTACTGCCATAATTGTGTTTTATATGTTATTTAAATGGTGACAAAGGATTAGCTATTAATTTTAAAACTGCCGGTGACAGATGTTCAACACTTCATGGTTTGCGTTCATAAGAAGCTGGTTGCGACTATCGGTTTAGATGGCAGAATGGCTTTGATAGCGTCACAAATTTACAGGCTGCTGTACAGTTCCAGCCGGGTATTTTTCCCGGTATGTTTGGTGAAAACCACCTTTAGGAAAGTTAATGTAATTAGTTACCAAGCTCGGCTAAATGACAGTACTTTATACGATAAGGTTCACTCCGAAAAAGGCGCTACCTCACTCAGCGTTAGCTCCATCAGTGGGGAGAAATGGAAGTTGACGGATGATAAGGAGTCGCGCCGACCATCTGCCCCGGTTCTGGTAGCTAACCTATGACAGCTGTGCCGTTGCAAATAGATATTAGTTTTTTAAAAAGTTGTTTTGGTTTTGGCTCCAGCGTTTCCACAAAGGAGCTTTTTTATGTCCCTACCTTAGGGTAATCTCGCTTTTAAGACCACTCTCCCAGCCGCCACCTCTCATTTGGCGGTAGCTCGCACTTCATAAAAGTTTGTTAACTCAGTAAGAAAATCATATTGCGTTGTAACATTTTTATGTATTGCACGAATTATCAATAGAAACAGGAACTAATGCATTACCTCCTAACTATTTCCAGACATACTTTTCGGACAATGCCTTTCGCCAGCACAAATACGCCGTTCACCGGTATTTTACATAGTGCTTACCCTTTCGCTGTTGGACGACCATATGCTTCAGATGTATGTTTGTGAAACAATTAATAATAACTACTTCAAATCAAATAAAATGAAATCTTTAATTCTTTCCGCCGCCACTTTATTGACCATCACATTTACCGCTGCTGCTTCACCCGTTGAGCCAGTTATCAGCGAAAAAACCCAGGCCACTTTCACTTCGGTATTCAAAAATGCGACTGATGTTACCTGGAGTGAAACAGGCAAAAACGAGGAGGCATACTTTACAGCAAACGAAGTAAAAACCCGCGCTACCTTCGATGCTAAGGGTGCCCTGGTTCAAACCATAAGATACTATAAAGAAGATAAACTTTCTCCGGTAGTATTAAATGGCGTTACCGCTGCATTTTCTGGTAAAGAAATTCATGGCGTTACAGAAGTAAGCAATAAAAACGGCATTAACTTCCGCATCGTTTTAAAAGATAATAAACACTACACTCATATCAATGCCAATAGCGCCGGCGATACTGAAGTAGTTTCAAAATATACAAGAGGCGATCAATAAGCCTTAACTTTTTCTCATGTAAAACAACGGAGGGGATTTCTATCTTCTCCCTTTTTTTTACGATTTTAATTCAACGCCTACTATGTAATGATAAACTTATGCTGGGGAATAAATGACGAACCAATTGCCAGATGATCTAATATCACCTGGCCCTTCTTGACTGCTAAAAGTGATTTTGTTTCTACATTATGTTGCTTCTCCGCTTCATTTTTCGGTTTCACATAGGAGAGCAAGCCTGTCGACGGACGCTGCCCTTTACCCCTTCCGTAATCGAAGAAGTAGAGATATTTATCTCCTTTATCATTCAATCGCTTCCCAATATTCATATCCACTGTATTTTAAAGATGATAAAATTGGATTGAACAATGAGTGTGCCGATTGATAAGCTGGAGTTTGCTTCCTTGTACCAGAGAACGAGACTGTGCAAAAGCGATGGAAACAATTTTTTATTACGACTGTAATAATTTTCCGATACCAGTGTCAATTTGATTTTAGAAGATGGAAATCGATGGAAATTTCCAAGGGTTAATTTAAACCCTGATAATTTAATGATCAATCCTGAAGATCGCAGGCCAAATTGTCGTATCGATTTTGCCTGATTTAAATTGACTTTTCCGTGTGTCATCCCATCTGTCAACCTAGATCCAGTTGACTCATTCTGGCCCAGAAGTGTGCCAGCAGTGTTCTTGAAAACTTCACGTGTCATTTCCCGTGTCATTTATGTGTCGTAAATAGTGGTAGCAAGCGTAAAAAACGACACATTTTTGACACAGGATACAACAAAAAAGGTTGTAAGTCAACTACTTACAACCTTAATTATGTGCCCGAGACTGGATTCGTTAAATATTAATTATAAATCAGTTATAAACTTTAGCTGTCATTATTCAGTCAGAAATAAATATAAGGTTTTTTTGACCACTTTTTACCTCCTACCGATAACAATTTAAAGTTATGATTTTCTAGTTATATAAATTGATTTGATAGATCTATATTTTAAACTCCGGTGTCCCGGGCGGGGCTGGAATCACCTATGATAATCATTCAATTATACGATCAAGCTTATAAATGTGTGTCGTGGATTTGAAAAGAAACGATTGTTTGTGCTACTTCACGTTCCTTTTTAACGTTTTTAACCGTTATCTAAATAAAGGTAAGAATTAGCTTTATCTAGATAAAATTAAAAACCATTTTTCTGCTCTAGACCGGACCGCTCATAAGATGAAAATCTAAATAACTTGGGGATAACACCTTACCATAGTTACAAAATTACGTTACTCGATAGTTATCACTATCTACTTCTTCCATCCAAACCGTTTATCCCTTTTCTCTGCCGGTTATGGCGATTTGCACAAATGAGGTATCTAAACTGGCACCATACTAATGCGGAATATTAGGCGGACATTTTATAACATCTCCTTTTCCCAACACCTTTTTTGGCTGACCCTTTTCCTGGTAACATACAATTCCATCCAAGGCAAGGATGATTTGCCCTGCCGTGTGTGAACGCCATTTGGTTCTTGATGCAGTTTCAAATGTTAAGCTTCTGACGGCGTTTTGATTAAGGCTGTCTGACTGTACTAAATTGTTCAACCGAACAGTGCCAATAAAATTGTCATTAGTTACTTATTCACCTTTTGCAAAGACAAGTTCGTTGTCTTTTTATGTTGTTTTATTATCCGGCTGTGTTTTGCTCTTGCAAGGGGAGGCTATAACAAGCGATACAATTGGGTAGAGTTTTATAAAATGTCTCATTTTGTTTTTTTTCTATTTTAAAACCTTCTGATTGTTAAATTGAAAAAGTCATCACAAACTCCGATGATTTTTTGTGCATCAGGCGGGGTGACGTGTAAACTTAGAGCTTTGTATTACTCTTAAACTTTAGTAGTAATTTGAACATCCGTGCTTCGATTGCCGACCCCAACGCAAAGCCCAAAACGTTAGAAGCTAATATTTAGCGTCGGCTAAACATCAATTGACATTTTTTAAATTCAAATATTTTATTTAAAAACTATTATCGATATTATCCAGATAATTTTAGAAGATCGTAAAAAGGCATACACTGCTTTTCATGGGACTATCGTTGAAGCCTACTGGTTGATTAGTAGACGTATTGTCGAAGATGAGTAGCAAGACAGTTAGCGTGTTTAGTACGGAGAGGCCATACTAAAAGAACTATCCCAATAGCCTACTTTAAAATATTATCGGTATTTAAAATTAAGACATTGCGCACTATTTATTCAGCGCATATTTTAGGTTATCAAATAATCGTTCGATTAGGCGTCTGTCTTTGGTAATAACTTCAGCTGAACCCTTAGCCTCATGCCTGAAATCGATTGGCTTACCATAATTAGTAGTTAACCCATTGGGAAATTTAACCGTTACGAGATAAACTTCCATATTACCCTGTTCTGTTTTTTCAGTATTTGTAGTGAGGGATATATTACCTATCGTCCCTGTAATGGAGCCATATTCATTATATGGAAAGTCGTCTAATTTTATAATTACTTCCTGTCCGTTTTTTACTTTTCCTGCTCCAACAGCGGGCAGCAATACCTGCCCATACGGTTCTTGCGCATCAGGAACAATCGTAAAAACAGGTTGTCCGGATTGAACAAATTGATTGTTTGTCCAAAAACGCAAGAATTGCACTCTTCCTTTAAAAGGACTCTTAAATAAATAGTTTTGTTCCCAAACCGTAATATTACTCATCAAATCATTATACGCGGCTAGCAAGGATATTTCCAACTCGTTTTTCTTTTCGCTTTTCCGTACATTTATTTCTGTAATCTGGCTAAGTGTTTGCTGTGATTGTTTCTTTGCATCGATCTGGCTACTTTTTGCATTCGAGTATCCTGCCTGACTTGTTAAATAATTCATTTTCGTTTTATCAAATTCAGCTTCTGCCGACACCTTGCCTTCGTATAAAATAGAATCTCTTTTTAGAAATTTACTGGCGTATCCTACAACATCTTTATTGATATCAATCCGTTGGTCACTGTTCGTCACTTCATCAAGTTGGTGTTTTCGCAGATGCTTCAAACTTTCTATTTGTTTATCATAAAGTTTATCATTGTTAAAATTAGCCAATTGATGAAGACTGCTCAGGAAGGCGTAATACTTTGATGTAAGCTCTCCCAACGCTGCTTTTGATGGGAGCAAAGTTATAATGGCTGTATTATTATTGGTGGGATTATAATTCGCCAAAACTTTTTTTATCATCGATAATGTGTCATAGGACGTGGGACTTTCTATATACCCAATCACCTCGCTATTATCTACCATCGATTGCGAGCTATCAATATTTAGTTTTATTTTTCCTGATGCATTTGCCACTAATTTTATTGGGGCAATGGAAGTATTCACGGTAATCTGGCCACTCACGACATCCGGATAGCGAATAATCCATCCAAATATTATGAGAAGTGAAAAAATTGTAGTAACAATAAGGCTTATCCACAAACCAAATTTTCTTGGCATTCGTTCTACAATATCTCTCACCTCTTCTGTGCGCTCTGTACCATGATAATTTTTAATATCAATTGTTTCTATCGTACCGCTTTGTAAATTATGCTGATTCATTCGTGTTCCTTTTTGGAATAGTAGGAGGTAAATGTTTAGCCTCCCCATTACTGTTCTTTTTCGGAGCAACTTCGGCCTGGACCTTATTGGCAAGGTCCAATTGCGATTGCACCAACTGGTAGTATCGGCCCGCTTTCTGCATCAACGTATCATGGTTGCCTATTTCAACAACAAGGCCGTCCTGCATGACAACTATCTGGTGTGCTTTACGAATGGTACTCAACCGATGCGCCACCACCACAACAGTTTTATCTTTAAACACATTATCTAAAGCGGTGACTATTTTTTGTTCATTTAGGGTGTCCAACGAATTGGTAGCCTCATCAAAAAACAGATAGTCTGGGTCTTTATACAAGGCTCTTGCAATTAATATCCGTTGCTTTTGCCCGCCGCTCAAGCCACGCCCTTGCTCTCCCATTTTTGTCTGGTAACCCAATGGAAGCTTCTCAATCTCAGCAGCAATGTTAGCGGTGTCTAATGCTTTTTTCAATTTTTCGTAATCCACTTTATCATCGTCCAGTACAATGTTATTTAAAATAGTATCATTAAAAATTTTCCCATCCTGCATCACGGCGCCACATTTATCCCTCCACTGTTTTAGACTAATGTTATTCACGTTCATATTGCCGATTAATATTTCACCAAAGGATGGTTTATACAATCGAAGAATTAGTTTTAATAAGGTGGATTTTCCACTACCGCTATCACCTACAATAGCAGTTACTTTTCTTTCCGGAATTAGCAAATGAATATTCTTTAAAACTACCTGAGCTGTTGGCGTATATTGAAACGAAACGTTTTTAATTATAAGATTTTTATTTTCCGGCAGGTCGATTGGGTTAGTTCCTACATCTTCATGCTCGTCTTTTAATTGATGAATTTCATTCAATCTAAGAAAACTAATTTTTGCCAACTGGTAGGATAATAAAAACTGGATAAACTGCACTACAGGTCCGTTTAGCATTCCTATAATAAATTGTGTTGAGATCATTACGCCAAATGTCATTTCTCCTTTGATGACGGCCATTGCGCAATAAAATGTAATGCCCAAGTTTTTAACATTATCAATAAACTGTGCACCAGAGTTTTGCAGATTATTGATATTTAGGGATCGCACATTTACTTTATATAAGCGGGCTTGTATATCCTCCCATTTCCAGCGTTTTGGTTTTTCGTAATTATTTATTTTGATGTCCTGTATACCACTAATGGTTTCTACCCAATAACTTTGGTTGCGTGAAACAAGGTCAAAATATTCCCAGTCTAATTTTTTTCGTAAGCGCATAAAGCCCATCACCCATAAAACGTATAACACGCTACCACTAAGGAATATATAAAAAATAATGGTATTGTACACCAGCAATGTGATGCCAAATACAATAAAAGTAAGTGAAGAAAATATCATGCTGATGGAGTTGTTCATAATAAAACTCCGGATACGCTCATGATCCTGGGCCCGTTGCAAAATGTCACCGGTCATTTTATTTTCAAAAAATGTAATGGGCAGCAACATCAGTTTTATGAGGTAGTCTGAAATTAATGCAATATTTACCCTTGCCGTGATATGCAATAATATCCAATCCCGTGCCATATTGCTAAGTAAAATGCTGACATAAATAGCAATATTTGCAATCAGCACGATAGTAATGAAGTCAACATCATGGGTTTGTATACCTACGTCAATGACGGCTTTAGAGATAAATGGCAACAACCCTTGTAATGCAGTAACAATCAGCATTACCACAAATAGGTTGATAAAACTTTTTTTGTACGGGCGGAAATAAGCCAGAAAGTTTTCAAAATTTTTTTTACGTTCAATCCGCTCTTCTCCCTGCCGTTGGTAAAAATTGGCCTGAGGTTCCAGCGCCATTAATACGCCTTTATTTCTCTCTGTATTTTTAATCCATTTTTTAGAAAACTCGTTCTTTTTATATTTAATAAGCCCCTTGGCAGGGTCTGAGACGTATATATTGCCTCTTCTAGGGTTGGTATTGTACACCACTACATAATGACTGTTATCCCAGTGTACAATTACTGGCAACGGGATCTTTAGAAGCAGATCCTCTACAGTACACTTTAATGACAGGCTACGCAGGCCTATGGATTCTGCTGCATGGCTTAAATCCAGAAAAGAGACACCTTCGCGTGTAATACCACACTTGTCTCGCATGTTTTGCAAGCTGTAATATTTTCCATGGTATTTAGCAATCATTTTAAGGCAGGAAGGCCCACAATCCATCATATCCATTTGCCTGTCGCAAGGAAAAGACTTCAACATAAAGTTTACATACTTTGTATAAAGAAAGTTATTATTTTGTTAAAAAAAAGATAAATATCGCTGATATTTTACCTTTCTTTAACTGTGAAGAGGTATGTTTACCATTATCTAAAACATTGTTATATGATAGGAAAAACAATAAGGCTGATTTTTCAAAAGTTACAAAAAAATGCGTATTAAGATGAGGTTCGAAATTCCTAAACTGAGTGGAAGCTTCGGAACTGTTGAGTACTTCAAATTTATTGATTAGTTATCTAACACAAAATATGAAGGTACCAACATAATTGACGAATTGGAATGTAAAAACTTATTCTTTATGGAATAGTTAGCAAGCTCGTAAAAATTCGAAAGAATATTAACCGAAACATAATCATTATCGTAATTAAATTCAAATAAATAATTTTTGAAAAATATTACTTTTTAAATGAATCTGAAGTTGCGAAATAAAAAAATTACTTTTAAAAGAAACTGATTAATTATGGATAATAAAATTGTACAAAGTCTTTGGATTGGAAAAACTCTTTCGATGATTGAGTATTTATGTATTAAATCATTTATTGATAACGGCCATCAATTTCTTCTATATTCTTATGACAAGGATATCTCAGGTTACCCAGAAGGTACAATTGTCAAAGATGCCAGTGAAATAATTCCTTCAGATCAAGTATATAAAGATGTTGCAAATACATACACATCTTTCGCCAATTGGTTTAGGTATAAATTGCTTTATTCTAAGGGTGGTTGGTGGGTAGATATGGATGTTATTTGCTTAAAAGAATTTGATTTTAAAGACGATTATTGTTTTACGACGGAAGTGTGTTTTGATTTTGGAATTCCTCGAATAATAGCAAATAATGCAATTATAAAATCTCCACCCAAAGCCGAGTTTCTTCATGATATGATTGAATATATGGAAAAAGTTGATTTGCCGAAAGCATCTTGGGGTTCATTTGGTTCGCGTTTTCTTGAAAAAGTTTTAAAAAATTATGAAAGTGATAAGTATATTCAGCCGCCGCATGTATTTTGCTTAATCAATTGGCACCAAGTAGATCTTTTCTTTAAAGACAATTTAGAATTCCCATTTGATCATTGTCACGCGGTTCATTTGTGGAATAATATATGGTCAAAAAAAGGGATAGATAAAAATGGGAAATATGGGGCAACTAGTATAATTGAAAAACTAAAATTAAAATATTTGATTTCCTCGTAAATTTGCCAATTCGCGTCACGTGAAGTGCCAAAAAATGGACCAAGCCCATTAGAAATTGGGACATGATCCTAAATCAGTTTTCCACTATTTTGACAACTGAATAACGCTGTAAAAAGACAAACCCGATTAAAAGTTCACGTAAAAAATCTTTCCTATCGCTATCGTTGATGAACACAGTGAACAAATTCCGCTGGAGAGTCATATCATTTAAAGAAACTATGAGTCCTAGACTGGCATACTCTTGTCGGAATGGGTGTTTAGGCACATATACCTGAAGCTGCTATTAAAGAATTTTATAAAGGGATTGTCTGTTGGCTGGTTTGCTTGCCTAGTCTGGAACAGTCCTGAAACCTTTCCATTTTTGAAGCCTTATCAAAAACACCGAAGGCTACAAGAACATGGATGGCCACAATCTGAGCAACTTTCCTACTATTTGCTCTTAGAATGGTAAAATGTCGCTTCAGACATGCCCAATTCACAACAAAGCTCTTAGAAATACCACCTCACTGACGTTTCAATGCAGAAACAATTTGTTTCTCTTCGAATCTTGTCTTTTTTATTTTTTACAATTTAAAACTAATAAATTCCTCTATTTTTAAACTGTCTGCTGTTTTAACGATACTTACAGAATTATATATTTAGTTTTAACGTACAATGCGGAATAAGTTTGCAAATTGTATTCTGTAAATCAAACTTGTTATAGGATTAAATGCCCCTCAATATGAAACATCAAGAGAAACGTCGTACACACTTGAATGATAAAAATCAAAAGCAGCGTCCCCAATATATTGTAACATTAACCAGCTATGGACACAGAGTTGAGCAGAGCGCACCATATGCTATTTGCTCATTGTTGAACCAATCTGTATCACCTGATAAAGTTATCCTTTGGTTAGCGTACAATACACCAGTTCCGCCAGTTTTGGAGAAATTATCTAAAGTTGGTTTGGAAATAAAGTTCTGTGAAGACCTAAAGTCGTACAAGAAGTTAATACCGGCATTAATAGAATTTCGAGATGATATTTTAATTACGGCTGATGATGATGTATTTTATCCTAAACATTGGTTCGCTCAATTGAAAAACGCATTTTTGTTAGACCCTTCAAAAATATATGCACACAGGGTTCATGAAATAGGTATCGATACCCAGGGTAATATTTTACCCTACAGAAAATGGTCAACCTGTATTACATCTACCAATGATGAAGGAAAAATATTTCCAACTGGAGTTGGAGGAATACTATATCCACCTAACTCACTTCACCCACTTTGTACAGATATTAAAAGTTTCACTTCAATAGCGCCAACAGGAGATGATATTTGGTTTTGGGCCACTGCAAAATTAAACGGAACAAAACACTCAATTATAAAAAATGGATACAAAGATGTCAAAAGTATTGATCCCAAGGATCCAGGTTTATGGATCCAAAATATAAACTATGGTGGAAACGATAAGCAATTAGAAAACGTCATTAAATGGTTTCCAGAAATAAAGAAAATTGTTAGTAAGTTCCGTCCAAGAGATCATTGTATCGGTTAGTCTTTAGCTTGTTATATTTCAAGGCATATATAGCAAAATGTCTACTGATTTTCGCAGCGCATTTTGGTATTTCGTGATATCATTTCAACTTCTTTTTACTGGTATTTTGTGGTCATATTTCGCTGATTAGATATTAGATGTTCTGCTTCAAAGAAGTTTTTCTTATGGCACTATCCCACTGAATGAAATGTGAGGCTGATTTTTCTATACCTGCTAATCAAAATAATTATTAACATTGTTTCAGTAGTATAGGTTGTTGTGTAGAATAAATATCTTTTTAACCTTGCATCTCAAAAATATTTTAAGATAGTGTTAAGACTCATAACGTATTTTTATTTCTATTTTTTTAGGCTATTAATTTAAATTCTATATTTTTTTGTTAAAAGATTAATAATATATGTTATGATTGCTATTACAACAATAGATAATGAATGTGACAATGGTTTGATTAATTATTTAGAACCATCATGTGAATATCACAATATCGATTTGAACGTTTTAGAAATCGATCGTAAAATGGAAAGCTTAAGGGAAAAGGATTTAATGGTTTCTTATTATCTTAAGAATATCCCTGATGATGAAATCATTTTATTTACAGATGGATATGACACTTTTTTCGTAGCAAACGAAACAGAAATTATTGAAAAATTTAAATTGTGTAAAACAAAACTGCTGTTTGCGGCAGAGGTTAATTGTATGCCAGATCAAAATTTATCGAAATTATATGAAAAAAATGATTATAAATTTAAGTATTTAAATGCTGGCGCATTTATTGGTGAAGCGGGGTTTATTAAATTTTTATACAATAGATATCCTTTTAATTCCATGATTTTTGGTAAAAGGTTTGAGTGGAGTAATCAATATTGCTGGCATCAAATCTACTTGAAGCACAATAAGGAAATTAGACTAGATTATACGAGCGAGATATTTTATACACTGGCAACCAATTACGCACATATAGGGGATTTAAATTTATCACTTGAAGAGGATTTAAGTAAATTTCTTTTAAAAGAAAAAAAAAGAATACGTGATGAAATTCTTTTTGTTGGAAATAGATTCAAGGTCTTGGAAACTGATACTGTTCCATGCCATATTCATTTTCCTGGTCGCATATCAAAATTGCTGATGGGTGATGATATTTTTGAAAATTTATATGTGTGGAAATAAGTATTTTTTATGAACTGCATGATATTTACCCATTCGGTGGATGCATTTGGTTGTATCATAGTGAGCAATCCCTGATAATTTTAGATCATAGGGTTGGGATTTTTTCCAGATAGAAGAAGAAAATCAATCTGCAAAAAGCTTAAAGTGACCCCTTACAACTGATTGAAGCACAACCTGCTAAATATTGTGATGATCAAACAGAAAAATATGAAAGACTTCTATACACAGAATTTACAACCTAATTCAGCAAATTAACGACATGTAGTTAATAGCACGCATAAAAACAATCGGTGTATTAAATACTACTGTTTTTAATGATATCCATTTTTGAAAAAATGCCCAAAAATTAATTATTTCAGCAAACTCAAAAAAACAATATTTCACAAAGTTGAATCATAGTCAAATGAGTATCTTCGACTAATATCAAAACGCTAATGGTATTTCGTATATATTTTACTGTACAGACTAAGTTTTTCAGAAGCAATATGATAAGATTCATGACTGAAATTGTCAATCATTTCACCATCCTGGTCTAAACTTGTTTTTCTTGAATAGAGTGACATGAATGGAGTTGTGCAAATTATATTTGACGCTAGATGAGATAGGCAATTTGAAATAGTTGGATGAGTGATATGATTCTCTAAGATCTTATTAAATAATTTTCGGTATATCACAATAAATTCCGCATTTTCAAATTTATCTATCCAAAACAGCGTGTCAGATATTGGAACAGCGTGATTAAACCCGTTGGTTCCAATTAATAAAATATCGCATCCCATCCCTTGAGTTCTAATAGTATCTTTAAAAAAAATATCTCTATGGTAGTCTTTTGTGAAAGAGTGTCTTTCACTGCAAATAATTATTAACTCATCACCGTCCTTCATACTTTTCCTTACACAATCTTGAACAGCGTTCCAGAAATCGGTTATAGAGGTCGCAATAATAGTTAAATCAAATTCTGTTTTACCATGAAATTGATTTATGAAATCTGATATATTGCTAGCATCACTAAGAGTTAACCCATAAACAGGTATTGCGATATTTTCAAAATCAATCATATTTCGAACTGGTTAAAATAGTTATTTACCTTTTCTAAGACGTCAAAGGTTTTTGAAGTTCGCTCAAAAAGATAAGATACTCTCCCATCTACATTATTGAGAACTGTTGCATCCGAATATCCGAACTCCTTTTGAATGGAAATAAATGGAGCAATTACAAATTTGTTTTCTGATAGCTCGCACATTTTCTTATCGGCAGTATCTCTGGAGTTGAAATCTTTTACATCTAAAATTTTTTGAAAAAAACGTTTGAAAATTATCAAGAATTGAAGCCCGGAAAAATTTTTAATCCAGTACATATTCTGGGATACTTTTACTGCCATATCAGTCCAGCTTACACCTCCTAAAAGTATATCTGCTTTGTAATTATTAGCCGTTTCTATGGATTTTAATAATAGCTTATGACTATAAAACTGAGTAAATACATGGTCATCTTCGCAAATTATTAAAAAATCGGACTCTTTGAGTCTTGAATGATCTTTTACAATCAATTGAATTGTATCCCACAAACCAATAGCACCACAAGTATTCTTTTTCGCTTCGATCATGTTGAGTTTAAATTCAGGAAACTTGGAAAATTCATTTTTTGTATGCTCCATCCTATCTACTCTTTCTTTTAAATTTATTGAATACGCCTTCATAGTGTCGAATGTACCAAATAGATTCATTATATTCGAAAAAAAAGTATGAAAAAGAAAAAACTTCGCTTTGATGCGCTAACACATGACACCTCCCTTGAAGTTATAAATAAAGAAGAGTTATTGAGATCCCTTACAGGTGGTTCCTCAAGTTGGGACTGTGTGTTTAAAGTATTTGATCACTTGGATGGCGATGTCTATGATACAAGTTGGTATCATGAGTATTATGTAGCATATTACGGGGTGAACCCTGAAGGTAGTGGAGGTATTTCGACAAGCCATATAAGCACTGTCGGAGCTTTTGGAGATATGTCTGTTACGGACATCACTCAACAGCCTTCGACACAGATAATACCATATACGGGTTCAGGTTCAGGTGCAGGCACTCAACCGGCAACCACTTCAGATGGCAGAAGATTAATGATGACTTTTGCTGGAGCCGATGGGAAAGACCATGCTGTTGTAGTAACTGGAGGGTATACAATTTCTTCAGGAACTTACATAGTTTATTATGACCCAACAACCGGAAATTCCAATTCTATACTCTCAGATCAAAAGACAGGCCTCTATGCAGTCGGAGCTGTAGGTTCTTACGGTAGTGGAAGCTAAGCCAACAAAATTGGCTTAAAACTAATGAGGGTTATTGTCGTTAAAAGTTGATGTAAAACAAAGTTCTAATATACACCCTCATAAATGTTCTAAGAATTTCATTGTTTCGAGAATGGCTTAATTGTGAAGATTATCATCCTTAATATTTAGATATGTAAGGCTGTATCACAGTAGTTTGCGAGGCATAATTAAAAGGGTTGTTAAAAAGTTATTTTAAAATAATTTTTAATGCGTATAATTTTTTTATTTTTATTTTTATTGTTGTGGAGTTCTTTGCTACACTCACAAAAGATTATTTTTTTAGATAATGAAGGGCGTGAAATACCTGTCGATACCAGTAGATGGATGCCTAAATATCATGTCGAAATTCTCAAATCAATGCGAATGAGCTACAGTAAGCCGGATTCGTTTACAGAAATACCTGGTACAGAGTGCTTCAACGATGATCCCAAATTGCAGGGAATTTTATCTTGTGCAGGAAATCAGCTTCATTCAAATGATGGAGAGTTTATTGCATTTCTACCTGTTTATAAAGCTTTTACGAACAGTCAACATTCAGCTCAGATCAGAGCTAATATCCTTCAATCATTAGGCAAAGATGCTTCTTTAACAGGTGAAAACGCCAATTTTAACTGGCGACAATATGTTACATATTATTCAGACAAGGAAGCCAAACAAAAATTTAATGCAGATACCGTGATTAAAGTTCCGCTTCCATTAAAAAAAGATGAAGCGTATCTGGGCAAATACAATAACTTAACGTGTTTGGCCCTGCAAAAGAAAGACAGAGGCTACGTAATGATTTACGGTTTTTATACAGACAATGCAAAAAGAAGCCTTGATTACTATTGGAAACAAGTAGAAGGGATTTTTAAGTATGATGAATGACCACTCAATGACCTCAAAAGGATTTCAAAAAAGCCATATATTGCACGAGAAAACCTGTTGGTAGCAAAATGAGGCTATGAAAGGGTACTCACTGAAGCAGGAGTTACGTATTTGTCAGCCACAGCTTTTGCCTTGTGTGGAAGTTTAATGGAGGTAATGATGTACTATTGAGAAAATAAGGGGCGACTAAAATGTCAAGTTCCTATTTGAAAGGGCCTATTTCATTAAGTGTGTAAACTTTGGATCCAAAGAACACAGGAGAAATTTTATAAAATGGCACCCGTACTTCAGAAATATTCGTTGAGTTTTCTTAGCCATTAGGCACAAAGAATGAAACAAAAAAGTCGCCTGTAATCTTGCTGACGACTCATTCTTCGTGGTAAATCATATTGCTGTTAAGTTGCTCTCCAGCAGAGCTTAAGTCCTCTTCTGATTTACGACACTAATTAAAGCTATTTGAGGCAATTAAACACCAACTATTTTTTGCACCATTACCTAAAAAATACAAGGCTCTTTGGCTAAAATCAGATTTGCGAGCATCTTCTGTAGCCTGTTGTACAGGTGGATATACAATGGAAGCAAGGGCCTGCATCTTCAAGCGATTGAAGTTTCTCATAGGATCGTGTATGATTTTTTAAACGTACTGCATAGGCAGTGATGGGTAGGACGTGATATCTTCAGCTCCCTTATAGAGCGAAGGGAATACCCCTTACAGAGATAATGAATAACTGAACGTATAACATGCATGGTAATCACTTTATTGGACATGTTTTGTTTTTAAAACAAAACAAGACCGGTGATAAAATGCTCTTAAACCATAACTAAAGTGGTAAACCTTCTCGTCCGTTCAGGCGGGCTTTGCGCCGTATTGTCAACAGAAGCGGTTACCAAAGTGGTAAACTTTGCCGTGAAATAAATGGTAAACTTTACTCCGAAATAAGTGGTAAACTATGGTGCGAAATATCCAAAGTTGATTCATTCTTACCCAGCCACATCCCTAATACTCCTTGGTAGCCGTCTCTTCTAAGCCCTACAGCGATACCGTCTAGCCAAACGATCAGGTACACCGGCTCTAGCGGTAGGTTCTGCCAGGCAATGATATCTTCAGCTATCCTTGAGGTAATATGACTGATAGTAGAAGGTGATACTGTGAAACGGGCCAAATTGATTGAACTGGCATCAATGGAACATGTTTCACAGTATATAATGTCTGCAAATTTTGTTTCCAATATAGATGATAAAGAAATAGAGAATGAACTCTTAAGAATGCAAAAAAAGTATTCGTTATAGCCTCATCTATTAATTATGAATATAAAGACGAAGGAATTTACATTAACCGGGTATTTCTTATTCGGCCTTATATCCATAATGATAAGGCTTCAAAGCGAGTATTGTCTATAGTATACCAGATTTTCCATTATACAGTCAAAATTTGTAAAACGAAATATACAAAACTTATATATTACGGTCATCAAAGGGGATATTTTTCAGCGCAACGACTGATTCAATATAAATACAACATTCGATGGTGCCGTAGGGCGAATTTGAACATCAATTGGTAGCCGTTCGCAAATGTGACAAATATGTGTCGTGTAAGCTCCCCTTATTTTAGTACCATGCTCAGTTAGAGTTTTCAAATATATGAAGTCCTCCCATATTTAGTAGCAGCCTAAACTAGAAAATTGGCGCTATTTTCCTGAGATGTTTTGCCTGCGTGCGGAATGATATGTGGTTACTTTTTTTACTTTTTTTCTTAACTCAATCCACATATCATTCCGCAAGTAGGAGCCGCCGGCAGGCATAAGAAAAGTCCTTCTTATTGCTGTTGTTGAACCCATTTAATAAATTCTGCCGGGGTCATATCATTTAAAGAACTATGCGGCCTAAATTCGTTATACTCAATTCGCCAGGCTTCAATCTTTTCACTTGCGTTTTGTAAAGATAAGAACCAGTGGGCATTTAAGCACTCATCCCTTAAACTGCCATTGAACGATTCTATGAACGGGTTGTCTGTTGGTTTACCTGGCCTGGAATAGTCCAAGGTTACTTTATTTTCATAAGCCCAACGATCCACTTCTTTTGAGATAAACTCACTTCCATTATCTGTTTGTATCCGCTTCGGAACCAAGCCTCTCTTAGATTTAATCTGTTGCAACGCTGTGACCACATCGCTGCCTTTTAATGACTGCCCCGCTATAATGGCCAGACATTCCCGACTAAAATTATCCACTATAGTTAATGCCCTGAATTTGCTGCCGTCAAAGAGTGCATCGCTTACAAAATCCATCGACCAAAACTGGTGTAATTCAGTATTCACCGGTCTTTCAAGCCTTTGTGCCGCAGCCCTGCATCGCCGCGGCTTTTTGCTTCTTAAGTTTAATCCTTCTTCTTTATACACCCGATACACACGTTTATGATTATCCCTCCAGCCTTCCCGCCTCAGCAGTACGTATATCCGCCAGTGGCCATATCGCACACGTGTAACAGCAATCTCACGGATCCTGCTTCGTAGGGGAGCATCTTGCCTTCGATGATGTTTGTAATAGTATACCGAATTATAAACCATCATTAACCTGCATGATCTTCGCGTTGGTACCTGGTATTGCTGCCTCAGATATATCGCTAACTCCTTTTTCTGTGCAGGCTTCAGAGCTTTTTTTTTATAACATCCTGTAGCATTTGCCTGTCAAGGCTTAAATCGGCTACTATCTGTTTTAAACGGGAATTTTCTTCTTTTAGCATTCTTAACTCCCGGAGTTCGGATACACCCAATCCACCATATTTTTTCTTCCAGTTGTAAAAAGTGGCTTCCGAAATCCCTAGCTTCCGGCAGATCTCTTCCACCTTTACTCCCTGTTCCGATTGACGGATCGAAAACACTATCTGTGCCTCCGTAAACTTTGACTTCTTCATACGCAATATTTCATTTTTTAAGTTATCAATATTGCGCCAATTTTCTACTTTTAATCGCTACGGGTTTTGGGGAGGACGTCAAATGCAAGAAGTGCCTGTCTTACTTCTCCAAAGTGCTTTCTGCAAATCTGTGGTAACTCTTTTTTACATGTCCCATCCACATTATAATTGTGCATATACCAATTTTGTAACACCAATATCGCTGTGGACGTGAGATACTCTGGGTTACAAAGGAAATCATCTTTAGAGATTCCCCATAACAGTACCTTTTATAAATAAGGCGCTCATATAATTTTTGTTTTTTTAATACAACTCATCAAATATACTCAATAGATTAGCTACAAAATCAACCCTTTCTAAGCGACATACTTTCTACCCCACCGTATTCACCACCCTCTCCATTTCCTCCTCCACAATAGCCTTCACTTCTAACTTTATCCGTAAAAATGATTTTCTAATACCTTCCTCATCCACCTCCTTCCCGGGTAAAGGTTTATACCCCGCTTCCTCCTTTTTCAGCACATCAAAATCATGCTGCACCTGCGCATGAAACATCTTCTGATTTATCCGCTGATCAGGATTATCTGCTACTACTCCCACTACCTCCCCTGCAGACAATCCCGATATAGTAGATTGCGGTATGGCATAATCCAATTGCCTGGACTTGCTAACCGACGTATCGCTGCTGTTGATAGTCATGCTTTGTCTGTCCTGCATGATTTTTCCGAACCTTTCCGATAATTGCTTTGCTGACTCGCCGGTTACCTGTCCAGAGATCACATTACCTACCATTGATAATATAACTTTCGCTTGTTTCTCCCCATAATGTAAAGTCAACTGGCTGGCATCCTGGATTACCAACGTCACATTTACCAAATAACTCCTGCATACCGATAAAAACTTATCGGCATTATACCAGGATATATTGGCGAACTCTTCTAATAAAATCCCACAAGGTTGTTGCTCTTGTTCCTTCAATAATTTTTGAAGTGTATTTAAGTACAGAGAAATAACCGCACTGTAAATATTCGACACCTGCGGATTATTGGCGATGCACACAATATTTGGCTTTGCTGGATCATTGATGTTCATTGAAAAATCATTACCGGATAAAACATAGTAGAGCTTCTCTGATGCCAGCGTTCCTAAGCTTATTGCCGCCCCTGAGATTTGCCCGATTAGTTGCTTCCCTGCATCTCCTTCCAATGCCCTGACAAATGGCATAACCAATACTTCCAAACTGGGTTCAGCAGCCAGTATAGTGAACAGCTTATCCAGCGGAGTTTGTGCTAGTTCGATAACATGAGGCAGGGTGCAATATTTACCATCTTCGTATAAACGTAAATACCAAATCAAAGCGGTTGTAAAATTAATACTGCTTTCCACCCAAAAATCGCCCTGCTTGCCGATCCAATCTTGATTTAATCCTAACAATATCGCTCTTGATGATGAAGCCGCGTCTGTAATGGAGTATATGGACTCCGGCAACAGTGGGTTACATCGCTCGTGAATATCTTCAAAATTGATGATATGGAACTCTGGTCCAGTCTTGTATTGCTGTTTATTTTTCAGGTAATGATTGTAAGCCACTTTGGTCAGATCAGGATATTTAAAATCATGAATAAACATCGCATAGCCTTTTTCAATCTGCTGCTTTAAAATCTCTTTCGCAATTAATGTCTTACCGCTGCCCGGCAACCCCATTAAAAGTATGCCGCCTCTAAATCCATTGATGATATTGATCCAACCTTTTAGGGTTTTATTTTTTAATTGATACGTTGTCGGCAGATTAATGGAATACGGATTGGTTAACAATCTCTCTTCCTGCGGAAAGGTTTCATTGACGGTGTTAAATACATCGCCGTTTAGTTTTTGCTTGATGATTCTGGATACCATCGTACCACCGGTCATAAACAGCAAATATCCTGTTGCTATAACAACTCCGTAGGTGACTGTTATTGCCAAAGGATGGGCGTGCATCACAAAAATCAATCCGCTGACAAAATAAAGCAACAGCCCACTTATAATATATGCCAGGCAAAGCCTGTAATTAAAGGCTTCTGCTTTCTTTGCTTTTACGCCCAGTAACGAAAGGGTTAAAAATACCAAAGCCATTACTTTTGATTTATGAAAATCACTGAACAAACCTGTCTTGTGAATATTATGCAGCACCTGATCACTGATGACATGTATCCATCCCCGTAACTTAAAAAAGCCATAACAGCTATCATAAAAATGTAAGGCCAATAATACAACGCTTATCAGCCTGGTCATGTCCATAATTTTCTTTAATCCTATTTCATTCTCATTCGTCTTCATTGTCATACTACACTTTTTTTAAGTTTATAAAACGTCCTTCAGCTATTATAAATCCAATCCCAAATCCAGTCCCTTTTTCCTTTTGCGGTTTTTTTCATTCAGTAGTTCCTTATTGATAGGATCGCCTGAACCGATATAAGGATCAACCACCTGCTCAATGATCTTTTCGGTGGCTCTGGCGGTTGCCTTTTCGGGCGTTTGTTCTTTTGATTTTTCCGTAATGTCGAGCTTTTGCAGTTCCTTACCCATCTTTTGGGCAAGCTGTTTATCCGGTTGGGCTTCAAGATTCAATCTTTCTAGTATTTTTTTAGCAGCATATTCTTTGCCCAGGTCGCTACCATTAAATACAGTTTTATATCTGTGATCGATATAGGTCAGGCCATAAACTTTGCCATCCACACTTCTCCTGATCACCAAATCAATCTGCTCCCTTTTTAATCCTTTGGCCAGTTCATTTATAGATTTTGGATGGGAACGAAAACTCCATTCAATAGCTGTTTTTAATTTTTGTTTGTAGGATTCCCTAAGTGGTTTGTTGTGCTCACATTTCTTTTCAATAAATGCAAGGGTCGGCTTGTTGTAAAGAGCGCTGGCCTTAATGGGCTTGGTCAGTGCTTTACCATCTTTGTCAATTACGACATAAGTCAATCCTTTATTGTTATGGATGCGGCCACCTTCTACACCCCTATCTGCCTTTACATTATAGAGTTTCAACACAGCATTCAGCTCGTTAAAGGAAGTGTATTTATATTTATTAATCACATGATCCAACACATTGGTAATCGACCGCTGCACTTCAGATTTACCAGCCTGAACTTTTTGTGGTGATATGGCCAGTTCCGGTTTTAACCGTTCCTGCTCTTTATTTTTTTTATCAGCTGGTATTAGTCCAAATTCCTTTTCGATTTCTTTACGGGCAGGCTCTGATAAGTTTTTGGCAATATTATGTGTAGCTATCCTGCTGCCATCTTCCCTGATCAAGGGTGCCAGCACATGAACATGAGGATGTCCTGCATCATCATGTTGGTATACTAGATAAGGTTGATTACCAAACCCGATTTTCTCCATATACTTATCTGCCACATCTATATAAAACTCCTTTGAAAGTCTTTCTTTTTCCGAAGGATGGAAATTCAGCGAGATATGGATCAGCTTTGTTTTAGCTCTTTCGTTTAAGTCTATCAGTTCCTGGAAGCGCTCCTTTTTATCACTGAATTTTAGATCATCAGCCAGCTTATAAAAGTTGTGCGCATGGAGCAGTTCTGCCGTTCCTTTCTGCACTTTTTTTTCATGATAATTAAGAGCTCTGGGCAGGCTGGTCGGCAAGGTTATCCGCGGGCGCATTGGACTCTGATTTCGATTAACGACTGACGGATTTCATCTACTTTTTTTAGGAGATTTTGACGCCCCGATTCGGTAAGCTCTGCCCATATTTTTATCTCGTGCACATGGTCAAAAGTATGCAGCTTATGTACCGTCTGATTGAAGTTATTTCCAATCGCTGAAAGCTCCCTGGATAGCCGGTTCAAGGCTGCCAAAATTTCCGTTGTGGAAGCATCTTTGTATTGGATAACTACCGGCTTTTGAAGTAGTACTTTGCGAACATACTGGCTCAGTTTTTTATTCGCGGTTTGTTTGAATAATTTGTAGATCGCAATATACTCATCCGGTTTTACACGGATAGTGATCCATCTTTTGGGGTTGATTGTTGATTCATTCATCACATTTTCATTTACACGTTTTTAAAAAGTCCTGCACTGATCAAAGTGCAGTTATCAAATACATTCCCATTCCTATTTCCCCCTTCACGAGTTTCGAGTAAGAAGGGCAAGGTCCAAAAGTGCAACTTTTGGTACACCTTGCCATACGCGGGTAAGGCCGCGGATTTACGGCCTGCCGGGTGTCCGGAGGGCGCGGCAGGCTTCTTGAAGGCATTATGATCACGGCGGGGTCATGATACCATTTTAGCGCAGCTTAGCGGTTTGCTACTTGTTGCAAACCGAAATGACAATGCCAGTCATTGAGGTCTTTGTGAAATTTATAAAGGGAGCGCTCATCTATAAACTTTTGTTTGTCAAGGGAAAGCGCTGTTGCGGTGAACTTGTCACCTGTGGGATCATTATCCAGGTATAAATGAACCCTGAAGTAGGTCTGCATAAATGGCAGGCGACTGGTAAAAAAAGACGTGGAGTTGAGTATTAAAAAATCGCACACAGGAACATCGGATCCTGAGTAGATCGTCTGGTAGGAAAGGAAGTTGAAAAAGCCCTCGAAAACTGCCAAATCATCGGCTTGATTTTTAAAAATTGTAGGCGCTTTCGGGCTGCTACTTCCTTTGAAATAAGGGCTGCGTAATTCGAAACCACCAGCATCGTTTTTAAATCCTAAAGCATAGTAGGATTTGCCCGCGTTTGTATAGTCGGCTTCACACAGATATCGATTGGCAATTTCCCGGGAAATTCGGCGGCTATAACAATAATTAATGAGCGCAGGGTAAGATATCGCCCGGGTATCGGTGATCTCAATCAGATTAGTCTTATTCCCGGATGTCGTACTGGCTGACGCAGGTAATTGAAGGTGCTCCAATCTGGCAAGAATTTTAGGGATGGTTGTATCTTCGAGTTCGAGCAGAAAATCGATCAGACTGCCGCCCTTGCCTTCTCCAAAATCAAACCATTTGTTGAGCTTACGGTTCACTTTAAAAGACGGAGTATGTTCGTTTCTGAACGGGGAGTAAAACCAATAATTATCTCCCTTAATTTTTGAAGGCTCATGCCCCATGGCTGACAGGTAGGACACCATGTCAATTGCTTTTGCATCTTTGATGGTCATAACACACATTTTCTGGTTCACAAATCAAATAATCCAGACAAAGCTAAGTGCAACACATCCATAAAAATTCACCCGTGTCGCATAACGACACGGTAAAGCTTCCATAAAGATTAGCAGTAACGCTACCTTTACCCAATCAATAAAATTTAAACCGTGTGATATGTTAAGTGAAAAAGAAATGGGACTACTGTATGAAACTTTGCTCAGCGCTCCAGGTATGACAGACGCCGTAAAGCTGGACCTGCGCATTTCCAGGAAAGAGATACTTTTATTATCAAGGGTAATTGCCAGCGGACTGTTGGCGAAGCCTGACGAAGGCCTGAGTGGTCTCCTGAAAGTCGCCGGTAAAGATAGTGCTGATATGCTGCACCGAATCAGCGATGAGCTCCTGGAGAAGGCCGGCCTCTCTGAAATGAACCGGCACCTTATTTCGCTACAGGTACCCGGTAAATGATCACTTCATTGGGCTGGCTATTTAATGGGGTATGGTCAGCCCCAACTTATCCTTTTGTAGCTAATCAACTTAACCAGACTTTGAAAAAAAAGTAAAAGATTGTGATCCGGATTGATGGAGTTGAAAAGATTCCGGATTTTGTTATTGCAACAGGCATACATCTATAGTGGCGAAGCCTTCCTGCCCAGTTTGTTTTCCCATGGAATAAAGTTACCCAAAGTGCCCCTGAAACGGCGAAGCCAGCTTTGTCTCGCAGGTAGTGACTTAAAATCCGCGACAAAGGCACCAGTCGGATCAATTGCTGGGTTAGTATGGTTGACTAGCTTTAGAGAGTCCGTAAGAAATGGTATATGTTGTATCCCGGTTGCAAAGCGCCTATTAGTAAAACCTTTGAGCATGGAGGATTGAAACGGATCCGTAACCAGCGCAATAGATTTAAACCCTAAAGTTCTGGCCATTTCGTAAGAATAATACACATTTTCTGTGCTGTGTTCTGCCCGTGTTTCATAAAAAATATTTTCGGTCTTAACACCAAGCTGCTCCGCATACAATCCCATAATCCGTGCTTCATAATAAGGGCTGTATACTGCTCCTCCTGAGAATATAAGATTGCGGATAATACCTTTATCATACAGAAAGGCTGCCCAGAGCACCCGTCCCTTCATAACAGAATCCCATTGGCCTGTAAATGGCACACCCGGAACGATCCCCGCATCGTAGGTCGATTGGCTGGCTATTACTTCTGTAAATAACCTGGCCGGCCGCTTACGGTACGAAATGCAACTACTGAGTAATATGGTGAAAAGCAAGGCTGCAATAGAGGGTTTATAGAGCATGCTGGAAATTACTCAAAAAAAACCAGTTAGCACATTTAGCGGCGATGCTTTTGTGAGCGATGCATCTAAAGAAGGCAGGATATGGGGTAAAGCCATTAGTGGAGTGATAACGAAACTTCAATAAATGCCTGTTGTAAACATACCATCCGGCATCAGCGTTTTTGCTTCTTTTTTCGTGCCTGAAAAAAGAAGTCCGGGCACGAAGTTACACCACGGGCATGGTGCACTTCCTATAAAGAAATTTTCTAAATTAGTCCATCATCGGACATAGAATAGTAGCTATCCTTTGTGAGTATTATATGCTCTATGAGTTTCATATTAAAAAAGCCGGCGGCCATATTAATCTGGTTGGTAAGATACTCGTCATTTTTACTCGGCTTTGTATTTCCCGACGGATGGTTATGGCAAAGACAAATATAGGAGCAATGAAGGCGAAGTCCTGCTAATATTACGAGTTTTACGTCAACAATCGTATTACTCAATCCACCCGAGGACAAAGCAAATGCGCCCAACACTCTACATCCCCTATTTAAATAGATCACTTTAAATTCTTCGACCAGCTCCATTCGATCAGGATTCCAGATACTTCTGAACAGGGTTGCAAAATGATCGGATGTAGTCACCTTGATGCGATCGGACGGGTTTACTTTGGATCGATAGACCAGTTCCACTTCTGCGACGGGATCTTTGAATAAATTACCTTTAAGTTGCATGTCGATTAAATTTGAATAAACCATTATTGAATATATCCCTGCTCTTCTATGTTCAGCAGCCACTGATTGGCGAAGCTCGTATGGTGCTTTTGCAGTTCCTCTTTTACCTCCATCTCATTCCAGGAAGGGAAGATCACACTCTCTTCATATTTACCGATTGAATCAAGGGTATAGCTATATGGCAAAATGCCTTTAATTTGATTGGAAGCATCACTATAAAAGTGTAGGAAGCACATCTCGGGATCGCGCATCAGATCACCGTTTTGAAGATAGCTGTGCATGAGGCTATATATCTTGGACGCACCCTGCCCGCTACGCATGTCACCAACATATTCGAAATGCAAAGGCATATATGGTGCTGATTCTAATTTTATACATTGTTCGGTTCCCAACATCGCAATGAGTTTTGAAAAAATCAGGAATGCTTGTTCGTTTAATACTTGCATAGTTGTACGTTTTATAGTTCATAATGATTTTTCACCAATTCCTGTGCTTTGATCTTTACCAGCCAATCATTCGCGAATTCTGTGTGTCGCTCCTGCAAGCTCAGGTTAAGTTCCAGATGAGCATTCGGGCGGATGATCATGCTTTTCTCGAATATTCCTGCGGAATCCATCTGGTAAGAATAAGGGCATACGCCATGGAAGACATTGTCTGAATCATCAGTATAATGGATAAAATATATCTCAGGTTCCCGCATGATATTCCAACCTGCAGATTCGGCCTGCATAATACTATATACATTCCCATCTCCGAATCCCGATTTTAATGTCCCGTATCCCTCTATAAAAAGGAGTTTGTCGTCCGCAGATGTTAATGAAATGAATTGTGAGTTGTCCAATTTTTGAATCAGCTGGAAAAAGATATTGCTTGCTTCGATATTTAATGCTTTCATTGCTAAAAATTAAAATTTGGATTAAAATCCGCTCTCTATTAAAGCTGGGAGAGCGGATATAAGAATCATTTAGAATGGCAGGTCATCAACCTCCTGCGCACTATCTGCGGGTTGATCATTGGAGGCCGGAATTGACTCTGACTTAACTGCCTTGCCGTGCAACTGGATATGCTGCACATGGAGGGTCAGGCTGGCCCGGGCCTCTCCCTTGGGATCCTTCCAGGCATTAACCCCTACTCTGCCGGATACTTCAACCAATACGCCCTTTTGCAGATGTCTGGCGATAGCCGTCTTTACCCAATAAGAACAATTGAAGTAGGTTACTACCTGTTTTACCTCTTCTGAACCTTTTACCCGGAACCGCTCATTCTGGCCTATGGGAAAGGTTACCACTTCGCGTCCTTCGCTTACTACTTTTATTTGTGCATCTGCTGCGATCCGTCCAACTACTGTGATCATAACTTAAAATTTTAAATGCTAATTAAAAGATGGATAAAAAAACACTCCGACCCTTTCGTTCCGGGAGCGCCTGGGAACTTTGGATCATTACGCTGGGTTCTCGGCTTTACTGTGTAATTGCAGCGACTGGACATGCAGGGTCAAAGCACCCCGGGCTTCCCCTTCGCCATCTTTCCATACATCCAGACCAATGCGACCATTGGCCTCTACCAGCATGCCTTTCTTAAGGTGAGTGGCTACTCCCGTCCCCATCCAATAAGAACAATTAAAATAATTGACCGACTCGGTCATTTCTTGCGCTCCCTTAACCTTATAGCGATCATTTTGGGCAATGGTAAAGGTCACCACCTCGCGGCCTTCACTTACTTCCTTTACTTGTGCATCAGCGGTGATGCGTCCGATAATTGTGTTCATAATCTGAAATTTTAAATGTGAATGATTGATTAAACTGTTGACTAAAACTTTAAATAAGGCTCTTTGAAATCTCCCATGCCTTCAGCAATGATTGAGAGCGGTTGATTCTTGGTTCTTTTGAATCTTCTATGAAATTTTCGTGAGTAATTTTGTTGTGTTCATGTTTGAAAAATTGATTGATACCTGAAAAAGAAAAAACGGAAAAAAAGAAAGCACTCCCTCGAGTGTAGAAAGGATTGAAAGCACCAAAAGGAAAAGGAATAAAGGATGGCCTAATCAGCCCGTACCTCACGTGTTTATGCCGGAAGCTTTTGGTCAGCGCGCGGGACACTAACTTCGCTTTCGCTTTGGCCCGTTTTCTTTCAGGTAACAATAAACAAGGCCATAACTTCCTGTTTTGCCTAATAATGCGCCTTTTAACGGCGACTTAAAAACGGGCTGCCTGAACACGTAGCAGCCTCCTTTTTTCAGATATAAACAACCAGTCTATTTTTTAGAAGGATGGGCCCCGAACATTACAAAGGCAACTTTGTCCTGCCGGGGCACTGAAGTGAAAATAGAGCGCGCACCCAGGTCATATCTTTTGCTTAATTCTTCAAACCAGAGCTTGCGGTCATTTAAGGCCCTTAAGCGAACACAATCGTGGAATTGTTCGAGCTGCTCCTGGTTCAGGATGATCTCATCGTCGAAGATGACCCTGTACTGCCAGTCATATCCTTTCCATTTGATATAATTTTCTGCAACCGCCTTCATGACAGCTAAATGCGTTTCCTTTTCGTAGATCCGAGGCTTGACTTCTACCAGGAAGGCCTGGCCGGTTTCTTTATGCCTGATCAGGAAATCTGGTGTATACCTGCGGTGGCAGGTACGAATATAGCTGGTGGGTTCAAGGGTACCCGGGTGATAATAGATCGAGACACGATCTCTCAGGATTTCATAGTCTTCCATTACTGACAGGGCAAACTTTACCTCGGCCAGCGAATCGAAGGTATAACCCCAGTTGATTATTTTACGGGATTTGCGGTATTTGAAATATTGGGGATTCATAATAAATTATTTTTAGATTTAGTGTGTAATGATTAGCGGTCCAGGTTCATAAGTGTATGCGCTTTTATTTGCGTATGATACCTGATATGACCTTTACGATCTTCAAATTGCCGGTACTCCAGGATGCCTTCCAGGAATATTCTGCTGCCTTTTACAAAGCTCCTGTCAGCGAAATCTGCATGTCTTCCCCAGCAGACCACGTCATGCCAGACAGTGATATAACTGCCCGATCCTGCATCTTTATAATGCGTGGCCACTCTTAAGGCGGTACGGGGATTGCCATTTCCGGCGCGGCTGCTTAAGAGTTCGCTACCTACATAGCCGATCAGTGTAATGCGATTAGTCGTCATAAATTTGGATTTGATTCGGGGTGAAGGTAGAATGCCGGTATACCCGTTTCCAGCATGCAACGCGTGTATTATCAGCAGTTACACGTGTAAACACGGATAAAATTTAAAATTGTTTAAATTTGGGCATGTCAGCACCTAGCCCTACATGCTTATATTGCAATGAGGTCATTAAGGTCGGCCGTTCTGATAAGAAGTTTTGTGATATGGGATGTAAAGACGGCTACTATAACACCCTCAAAGCAAATGAGCTAAAAGAAATCCGCCGCGTAGACGGCATCCTGAAGAAAAACCGCCGTGCCTTGAAAAGTCTCTATGACCCGCTTAACCGGGAAAAGAAGTTCACCAAAGAAGCGCTGGTCCGGGCCGGTTTTGAATTTGGTTTTTTCACGCATATCGCGGAAACTAAAGTCCGGGCAGGAGAAATTCATTTCTGTTATGATTATGGTTACCGGGCCATAGATGAAGATAGCTTTCAGCTGTACCCGACATTCCAGCGGATCAAGATTAAAGGCGGGCATGAAATGATCGTAAAGTAATTTCGGGTACACTCTGGTATTCAATCTGTATAATTTTGCCCGGCGACAGCCGATTGAAGGTAAACATCGCAATGACCGTATTCACCATATGAATGGCCGGTATCATTTGAATACCTATATTTAGGCCTAACGAAGTTGTCAATTTATTATCATGGGATTTTTATCGAATCTTTTTGGAAGGAAAAAAAGTGGCATTCCCAGTGTCGGTGGAGAAAGCCAGATACTTACGCAAACGGGTGCAAGCATGGAAGTTTATCAAAAGGCGGTGGAACTTGTTGCCGTCGGGAACTCATTCAAAACTGAATTGATCAGCAAGCTGGAACAGGCCTTTGTTGATCCGGGATCTTTCTATGATGAATATAAGGAGTTCACTTTATCTGAGCGGGGACTCAGCTATCCTAAGGATTCGAAGGTAACGCCCAAGTTTGTGTTCATCGATACCTTAATCGAAAATGGGCAAATGGCGGAAGTGGACTGGAAGGAGGCTGAAGAGGAAATCAGGTTTTCAATTGCTGAAATTATTAAGGCCAAAGAATATCCGATAATCTTTGCAGTCGAAGATCAGTTTGAAGAAGAAGATACTTATACGGTAATTAACAAAATTAACCAGAAAGAACTGCTGCCAGAAGGCTACAGTTTACAGATACTGGATATCCAGTCGGATTGTTATGTATTCACAGTGGTACCATTGAATAGGCAGAAAGAAGTGAAAGGGTTGTTTGACCAAATAAGTTCACTGACTGGTATATAAAGATAACGGGCCCGAGGGCCCGTTACAAAGGTCATAAATAACTTAAAAACATCCGCTCTGACGAGCGACAGACAAATCAATCGGGCGTAAGGTAATGATTAAATTGCTAAAGTCAGCAGCTAACTGTTCATTTTAAGCCGCGCTGCCTGAGAATCTCTCTGATAGCTTCCGGGCTAAGTGGTAGTTGATTCAGACCACCGGTATCATGGATCCTTACGACCATTTTCCCGTCAGCGCCCACAAAAAGGGATGATTCGATATCTTTAACGATATCCAGCACTTCAAATTTTTCCAGGAAACCCGTCTTCATCGGGCAATGCCAGTATCTAATATTAAAGATAGGCCTCGCAGGCGCGAAGATGGGCGCGTCCGGGTGTTTCCAACGGGTGAGTTCATCACTGCAAGCGTCAAGGTCCACCGCCAGGATAACCGGTAACACACTGATCATCCTCATCATCTCCTGGTGATAATTGATCTCTTCCGCTGAGGGTGGGTCCTGAGGCTCAAAGCCAGGAGCCAAAAGAATATTATAAGCGTGCTTAAAGCTGAGCTTTGCTTCTTCCAAACTGTTAAAATGTAATAAGGATCCGGCCGCCGCATCCCGGACTATAACAGATTCCATTTTCATCAGCCGCGCGCCTATCAGATATACTGTTTGTGTTTGCATGTCTTTCATAAAGTGGTTGTTTAGGTAGGTCTAAAGGTACTACACTAACAGGTATTTTACCAGTAAAAATGGTAATTTACCAAAGCTAAGGTGGCTATAATTGGTGTACATTTACCCACTCAAATTTGGATATGTCTATAGATGACCTGATCAATCAAGCCCTACAGGTAAACGGGCAGCATGTGGGCGCCACAGGATTACTGGCGGTCGTGAGTGATGTAAAAACTAAGGAACTATATTTACTAGACCTGCAGGATTTTTTTTCGGAGAATATGCTTCACTTCAGCAAGGGCACAACAGCTGCCGTCATTTTGATGGGTATTTATTCAAACGAGGAACAGGCCTACCTTTGTATTGAAAACCTGCGGGAGCTGGGTCATCCGGGTCCCGGGATACTTCATTCAAGGGACTGGCACTTGCTAATGAGCAACCCTGTTAAAAATGAACTATATCCAATTTCCCTCATGGACTATTACGTAGGCTGTATGGCCTTCTACCTGTACGATGTAGATTCGGGGAATTTACCACTGGCCCTGTTCAGCACCAAAGATGCAGCAGAAGCCGCCATCGATTTTGTACGCTATCATATCAGGGATGAGGATCGTTAGCATTCATCTCTAGCTAGCGAACCGGCGCAGCCTGTCACGGGCCTTCCGAAAGCAGCCGTTACCTTAACACAGGGTAGCCGAGGCTCCATAATACCTCTTTCAGATTATCCGAAGAAAGGTCCATTCCACCAAAGTCGACACCTACCACTTCCGTATCCTTACCCTTTGGAATGAGCAGGCGATTGGGGCCCACCTGTAACAGGGCACTGCTTCTATCGGTATAAATGAGGTTATAATAACTACCCTTGCTAATGATCTCGATGTCTTTGATCCATTTATTATTCATAGTATAAGGTTTTAAATTATAGGGGTGCTACAGTCCCAGGTTCGGGTAAATCTCCACCAGCAATAATGTGATAAAGCGAATCCTCCGTCAACATCTGTTCCAGCTTAACAAAGTGCGCCGGGTTATCCAGGTCAAAGATGAATTGATACTTCCCCTTCAGACGACCGGCATGCAGGCGGGCATGGATCAGGGCTTCATAGCTGTGCATCTTCAATTTTTGTGGAATATTGTCCTGAAGCGAACCGGTATCTATATCAGGTTCCAATATGATAAACCGTTTCCTATGCATCTTTAACCGCTGCAGCATTTCGCTGTCTTCTTTTTCACTTATCATTACCTGTGGATTATAAATGTCACCTAAACAAATGACGCGCCAATTTTAAAATTATTTGCTGGAAACATGGCGATCCAGTTCTTCCATGATCTTCGAGAGTAAACCTTCAGTGATCATCTGGTTCAAATTCGATTTCGGACATGTCAGCTGAATATCGTGGGCTTCGTCTTTTTCAAAGGTCCACTCCTTTCCATCCAAAATTACATAAAAGGTATAGCTATAGCCAAAGGTGGTGAGCCTGGCCCTGAAGCGGTGCTGCGCTCCGTCATAAGCAATAGGTAGTTCGAAATAGTGTTCCATTTATTATACCATAAATGTAGCGCATCTATAGAGATGGCAGAGTGAAAATTGTCCACATACGAAGCATTGAGAAAATATTTCTACAGAAAGCGCATTCGATCATTCAAAAATCCGAAGCAATTGAAGGTTGATTACTTTACATTTGAATAGTGCTAATAAAGTTACCATTATGTCAAATGTAGAAGAGCTGATCCTATTTTATTTAAGTAAAGGTTATACCCAGCATGAAATTTCAAAAAAGCTAAAAGCTAAAAAGGTCAGTCCGTCCAGTGTCAGCGCAGTTGAAAAAATATGTTTCGCGCTGCGCCAAAAGTATAAAGCGAAGACGAGCTTCCAGCTGGCGGTGAAGCTCTGCAAGAAGGGAATACTTTAGAAACCTGATAATAATCATTATATTTTAATGCATCATTGGATAACTTGCAGACTGAGCTTAAGGGCTCCATTATTAGAATATACTGGCACCTTATTATCTTAGACTCTGAAACAATTTGCATGCAGGAAATTTGTGTAGACCTTCTCTTACCGGAGTCCTGTCAGCTGGCCGGCTTCGATTTTAAAAGGACCGTCCTTGAATTAAACGGCCGACTCTATCCACAGGACCTGGTTCAGGCGCAGTTTGAATACTTCCGCCTGGCTAAAGGTCCTGTACCCCAATTTGTACTTGATAACTTACCCGAAGGTCTGAAGGTACAAAGCTGGCAATGCATTTCAATTACTGCTGATGATGACCATCTGGCTGCAGGTCTTCTAAATCCTTTAGACATTTACACGGAAGATGGCATCTTTTCTGAACTGCTGGAATGTCTTACGGAGCAGGCCAGTCACTGGGTACTGGTCTTTACCAGCGACTGCGATATGCCCCAGGAAGTACTCAAAGGAAACCTCGATACAGCTTTACAAAGGGTTTGTGAAAGTATCGAAAATAGCAGCGGGTTTATGATGTATCAGGATGAGGTTGCTTTGGGGGTTTGACCCAAGCCGGAACGGTAAGCCAGCGTGATATCTTTATAATAGCTAATGCCTGACTTCGGGCCGAATCTCGTATAAGTGGGTCTTGATGAAGTTGCGTTACATATCTAACCATCAATCAGGAAGGTTAAGCGATCAGTAGCTATATAAAGCAGACCCAGGGCGAAGGCAAAACTTTTGGTTCTTGTGAGGTCACTGAAACTATTGGAACGGTGAATCGCTGTATCAATCCGGGCTAGTACTATTTTCTCCAGGTTTAAGGAGGTATTCAGATCTGCTGTGATCCGGGCCAGACCAAAGCTTCCAACGGTCACACTAACAGTACCGAAGTTATTTTCACCCGGCTTTTTTGTTACCAGGTTGACCAGTCCGGCAAAGGAAGAGATATACGGGCACCAAATAAAAACTTCACGTCCTATTTTTTATTTCCATACCCGCTATACCAAAATATAGATACATAACAGGGAATAACAAGCCAATAGGAAAACTTAGGGCTAAAGATGTCAGAGAGCCACCCAAAAAGTAAAGGCATAATTGCACCGCCGGCTATTGCCATAACTAGTAGGGAAGACGCAGTTTCAGTTTTTGAGCCTAGTCCGGATATGGCAATAGGCCAAATAGAGGGCCAGATCAAAGCATTTGCTAAACCCAACAAAGCAATAAAAGTCACGGAAATAAATCCATTGGTCAATAATGACAAAAGGGTAAATGCCATCCCCAAAACTGCAGAGATTTTCAATGCAAAATGTTGAGAAAAGTGACGCGGTATACAAATAATCCCAATAAGATACCCTACCAGCATTCCTGACATGGTCAGCGCTGTAAAAAACTTGCCTTTTTCAAGCGGAACATTCATCCATGTGGCATACCCAATAATAGTATTTCCGGCAATTACCTCTACACCAACATATAAAAATAAACAGCACGTCCCTAAAATCAATCGAGGATATGCAAAGATGGACTTTTCCGTATCCGCTACCACTTCAGCATCTCCAGACTGTAGACGATGCTGAGGTTCGGGTAGCTTTAATCTGTAAAATATTAAACTTAGTGCAGCTAATACAAAAGATATCCATAAATATGGTTGTATTACCCTTGCAGCCAGGGCATCTAATACCAACTGTTTTTCAGTCACTGACAGTTCGGTTAATTTACGTCTTATTGAGTCAGCGTTCTCTAAGACAATTTTGCCGAGGATAATAGGTGCCAGAACCCCTGCTATGCCACTGCAAATACCCATTACGCTCATTCTTTGCGCAGCACTATTTTCCGGCCCCAAAATAGTGACATAAGGGTTTGCTGCTGTTTGTAAAATAGCCAACCCTGTACCTTGAATAAATAGCCCTGTTAAAAAATAAGAGTATTGTCTATACACTGCACCCGGTATAAAACACAGGGAGCCCATCATCATGATGAGCAATCCCAGTGAAATACCATTTTTAAAACCGGTGCGCTTTAAGATCCTACCAGATGGAATGGCCATAACAAAGTAAGAAATGTAAAAAGCAAATGATACCAGCTGTGCCTGAAAGTTGTTTAATTCACAAGCAAGCTGCAAGTATGGAATCAGCACTGAGCAGATCCATGTAATGAAACCAAAAATAAAAAATAAGGCTCCGATGGCTAACAGAGGGGACTTAAAGCTGCGCATTTTCATTCGGTGATGGTTAGGAGATTCCTATTTCGATTAGTGCGTTATGAATACTACCATGTTTCAATAAAATAGTTTTAGCTTCATCGTAATCAGCAATACCGCCCTGCTCCATCAAGATTCTCACGGCCCTGTCTGTAATCTTCTTATTGATCAATGCTACATGTATCATTTTGTTATCTTTCACTCTTCCCAACTTAATCATGGTTGTAGTGCTGATCATATCAAAAATCATCTTTTGCGCAGTGCCGCATTTCATCCTTGTACTTCCTGTGATAAACTCAGGACCTGTAATCACTTCTACAGGATAATCAGATTCATTTGCTATGGGGGAATCAGGATTACTGACAATACAACCTGTAGTAATCCCTTGTTGCCTGCACATTTTTAAACCATTCAATACAAATGGCGTTGTTCCACTGGCTGATATACCAATAACAATATCTTTTGCACATACGTCTTTCCGTTGCAGGCTGCGCCATCCTTCCTGCTCGTCATCTTCTTTTTCCTCTAAAGCCAGTACCAGGTTCTCCACTCCCCCTGCCAGAATAGCGCTTACAATGCCCGGTTCCAATCCGTAGGTTGTAGGTAGTTCTATAACATCCAGCACGGATAAACGGCCCCCACTGCCCGCCCCCAGGTAAAACATTCGTCCACCCTCTTGCAATTTATTAACAATGACTTCTATGAGCTGGTTGATCTGCGGCAAGTTATCTTTAATAGTTAGCGAAACTTTTTGATCTTCCTGGTTAATGTACCGGGTTAGCTCTTCAACACTTTTAGTTTCCAGATCATTGTAAAGCGATGTCTGTTCTGTAATTCTTTCCATAATGGTTCTATTTTATTGCTTGTTTATGGATCCAGCGGATCGTTAATATTAATTTGAAATGCGCGTTTCGTAGGGTAAAATTTCACCTGGTTAATACTGATCTTTTCCTCTCGCTCGTAAGGTACATAGCCCAACTCTTTCCTACAACGTTGGGCAAGTGTTTCAAACATATTGATCTGGTTTTCGTCAGATACGACCAGAATAGGTTTATTATCGGGCATTTTGAACCGGTAGATGATCCTGGCCGCGTTTCTGACATTGGTGGTAGTGTGCCGGGCATGTGGTTCAATAATAATGAAGGATGGATCTATTCCCAGGCTATCTATCAGGTAGCTACGCATTTCTACAGCCTCACTAAAAGGCGTACCTGCGGGGTAAACATGCCCTCCGGATAGAATCAGAAATGGGGCCCTTCCTTCTTTCAATATGCCTGCGGCCATTCTACATCTTTGTACTGACCGATGATCTATGCGTACACCGGGCTTGTCTGGGCCGAAGCCAGGAACTAAAATAGCTGAAAAGGTGTAATTGTCCCAGGGAAGACTACTGACTCTGGCAGCCGACAGCTTATTCAGGCCCTGTTCCAGCGGCTCGTACCTGATCGCTTCGTTCCGTTTGTTTAGCAATAATATTTGTACAGCCAGCATCATGGGCTGCTGAAAAAAAGACGATTTATCACTCAGGCTGGCTATTGACGACAATACAGTTCTGACCTTCTTTACATAGTGTTGCGATGTAACGTCATAGCTTACTGAGTCGATAGAAGCATAATGGGGCCGTTGACCAGCAATATAAACGTCAATGATACGATTCATACCGGCGGCCATGTCGGACCAGATCTGCTGAATAAAGTTTTCTGCTCTGAGTTCGCTGTAGCCATAATAACACGGAAGTGACCGTGTTGTAGAAATAAAAGAAGGTGGTAGTATGTGGGATAGCGCAACACCGGCGCCAGCTATCTCTTCTGGCTTTAAACTCACTAATCGCGCCATCGCAGCAGTTGTTGAACTTTTTATTGCTTTTTTGAGCCGTTGCTTGTAAGCGGATTGAATGGCCAGCAAGCGGCCATCATCCATGATTTTTTGATAAAGTGCTTCATCTTGTCTTAACAAGTCCAGCATTAAAAATAGCCTTCTTCCTAATGCTTCTTCCTGCTGCCGGGTTGAATCATCTACGTTATTACCTAAATATCCCTGTCCCCAGGAGAGAAGTTGCGATAGAAAAAACAATGACGCAAACAGCGTCTTTCTAAAATATCTTTTCATGTCAAATTTATTTCCATATGGCAGAACCCTGTAGTAAATTGTGATCGCTGATCGGATCGGGAAAAGCACTTTTGGCGTCTCCATCCATATCTTTAAAATGTGCCTGCGAGAAAAAAATATAATCAATCTTTGTTGTGGCAAACGAACTATCATAATAATTGCGTACCTGTCCAAAAGTAGATTCCCCGGCCCTGCAAAAAGTGAGCGGCGGCGTACAGGCATGAGATTCATCGGCTTCCCTGAAAAGACCGGTGCCGCCGCTATGGGCATAAATCAAATTAAGTGAAGTGTCTGTGGGCACTACATTAAAATCACCTGTAAGTATTACCGGTAGCCCCGATTGTATCCAACCAGAGGTCAGATTCGCCACCTGCTGTATCTGAGCGGACTTAGAAGACCTGTTTGTTATATGAACTGTACATAGTTTTATAGGTACTCCATCCAGCACTACATCTGTGCAAAGCATTTTACGCACTTCTTCGCCTGCAGCTGAGGGAAGGCTGTAAGCCTGTTGTACATTCGGAACGGTCCCTTTAAAGAAGACAGCCAGGCCGAAACCCTGGCCCCATGCAGCATCATAGTTATCGCACTGGCCTCCGACAGTAGTAGAGACATAAGTAGCGCCATAGCCTCGCAAAGCCAGTTCGCTCCGTATATTCCTGTATTGAGAGTAACATATTTCATTAAAGGTAATGGCGTGCGGTATATAATTATCTACCGCAGCAAGTATACGACTTACCCGGCTAGTGATGGATCCGCGGCTGTCGGTACCATAACTGGGCTGCCCGGGCAGATCGGTTGCTTCCCAACAAGTGTTACCGCCTATATTGTAATGTAGTACTTTCCATCTCGTTGTTGACAAGACTGTCCGCGACCGGGTTTCGTCAGCGGAGCCGGCAACCTGATTTGCCGACTCCTGCACCACGCTCCTTTCACAAGCTGTCAAAACCAACAGTAAGATAGATGCCAGGAAAACAAATGGATGCAGGCTTGATCTTAAAGCACCATGAGCATAAAGATGATTTTTCATTACTCCAATACTTTAATTAGGTTACCAGTTAGGGTTTTGTGTCAGGTTCTTGTTTAATGTAAGCTCATCTATGGGAAGCGGGTAGAGATAATCCCTATCCTCACGAAAGACTTTATTTATATTGTTATTTACAATGATATTTCCTTTGATACTTTCGCTAAGGGCTTTGCCTGGATTCAGGGGGTATACCTGTACGCCCGCAGGTAATGGTGTTGGCCTATTATCAGCAATCAATATATCATTTTTACCGTCCTGATCCAGGTCGAAAAATCCCTTGCCCGGAAAATAGGCGCCTTTGAACTTCATCATCAATAATCGGCCCTGTTTCCAACGTATCAAATCGTTATAACGCTGTCCTTCCATAACCAGCTCAACCCTTCTTTCCCGTCTTACTTCCAGAATGCGTTTATCCGTTACGCCAGCATATAGCGCAGACAATTGCGGGTCATCCACTATTGCATCGATCTTCATTCGGGGCACACCTGCCCGTTCCCGGATCAGGTTAACTGATGCATCGGCTTCAGCCTGTGTTAACTGGCCCAGTTCTGCTTTAGCCTCAGCATAAATTAAAAGCAATTCTGCAAATCGTATCAATGGTATTGCCGTATAGGAGGCTGCATCCTCTGTTATACCTGAAACAAACTTTATATTCTGGTAACCTGTTGGTGCGTTCAGGTAATCGGGAGCCAGGGCGCTGGCGCTGGGTGCGGCTCCTATCCGCCTGTAACCGGGAGTACGAACCGTTTGTGACAGGCGGGGGTCACGCCCGGCTACTTCTTTCCAAAAAGGTAAGGTATCGTACCCACTGACAGAAGAAAAAGGCTGTCCATTTGAAAGTAGGTAACTGTCCATCATGGATTTGGTGATGCCTGGGTTACCACGCGTACCGGTCAGAAAAATCCCATTTAATGCATGTGCCTTAGCGATACTTGTGGAAAACAGCACGCTTAAGATATATTCATCCGCATTAGGTGTCTTCGATGAAAACATATCCAGGTAGACAGATTGCGCATTGCCTTTATTCAACTTATAGACCCCGCTATTCATAACTTCTTTCGCTGCGACTGCTGCCTTCACATATAGATCATCAGCTGATGCCTGCAAGTTGAATTCAGGATGATACTTTCTAAAAGAGGCCTCAAACAGGCAAATCCGAGCTTTTAATGCATAGGCGGTCCACTTGTTTACTAAAGTAGTTTTAGTAGCGGCCAGGGGACCACGCATGGTACGGGCAGCGTAGTCCAGATCGGCTAATATTGAATCAACAATCAGGGTGCGAGGATCACGCCCCTTAAAGAGCTCAGGACCTGATTCATTTAAAGGCTTGTTGTAAAAAGGAACATCACCGAATCGAATCAGTTTTTTAAAATAGAACTCAGCCCTGAAAAAGCGCGCTACACCTGAGTAATGGGCCAGGGCTTCTGCGGGAATCAATGTCTCATATTGATTATAGTGCTCCAGAAAATAATTGATCTTATATAAGTCTGTCCAGGTCCAGCCTGCTGCTGTTGCCGCTAGTGGCACTGGTCTATTTCCCGTTAGAATATCAGGAACAGCAGAAGTATTTACATTATCGCTCACAAAATCAGCGGTGACAATATCTTCTTCAGGAAGAAAGCCGTAGAACTGGTTCGTATAAATTTGTAGATCGCGCTCAGATTTGAAAAAAGTTTGGGGTGCGGCGTCGCTTTCTGGCAGTCGGTCCAGAAAACCTTTTTGACAGGAGCTTAAAAGCGATACGGTTACAAGTATTAATAAAATATTTCTTACATACATAGTTGTAGATTTATTAATGAATAGGACGGTCTTTATTAAAAATTTAGTTCCAGGCCGAAGGTGAAAATTTTATTAACCGGATAAATGAACCCTAAACCGTTTGTACCACTTACATCGGGCTCGTCAGTTATCGCTTCAGGATCGTAGGCTCGGGAAACCTTTGACCAAACTGCCAGGTTTTGGCCGGAGAGGTAAATCCTTGCACCGGTTATACCCGCTTTTTGTAGTAATGCAGAAGGCAACGCATAACCCACTATCAGGCTTTTGAGCCGCAGATACCCTGCATCCTGTAGGTACCTGGTTTGCTGCGCACCTAACGAACGATCCGCAGTGAGCGCCTCGTAAGCCCGAAGCCGTGGGAAATAAGCGTCTGGGTTATCGGGGGTCCAATAATTACCATTGATATGACTATATACCGGTTGTGACCATCGATTATAAAATCCCCAGAATACGGCAGACTCTGGTTGCGGGTAAAAATGGCGTCTCATAACACCTTGCAGGAAGATATCTACAGATATGCCCGCCCAGCTAAAACCGAGGTTACTACCATATGAGTAGCGCGGACTTGAGTTACCAATAATCATACGATCGCCCGGGTTGGCCAGTGTATTGTCTCCCGCATTGATGATACCATTGCCATCCCTGTCTTCAAATTTGATGTCTCCTGCAAGCGGTAAACCCGGGAATAAATGCAGCCTGGATTGATCAGCCCAGTTTTTAGATTCCTCGTCCGTGTGGAAAAAGCCAAGCGTATTATACCCCCACAGAGTGCCCACTTCCATTCCTTCATAGATGCCTGATAATAATTTGCTGGGATTATTGGGATATTTAGTGATAAACGTACGGCTATCCGCTAGCATCAGAGAAGCATTGTAGGCAAATGATTTGCCTAACAAATTAAATTGATCATTCCAGGCTACCGACAACTCAAATCCTTTAGTGGTGAGATCAGCGATATTAGCGTCGGGAACGGGAGTACCCAAGACCGCTGGTAAGGCTCCACCCGAAACCAACATATCTCTCGTCATGCGCCGATACCAATCGAAACCGAGGTTCAGTCGTCTTTTAGCAATAGACAATTCCGTCCCCAGGTTAAGCGTTGTAACGGTTTCCCATTTAAGATTCTGCCGAACCAATCCCGGTGCTCCAATCGTTACTTCACGCATTCCGTCCGGAACAAAGATGTCAGAACCTAACCCAATGGCCATACTTGATATATACGGATAAGCAGAAGCTACACGCTGATTTCCAAGAGAACCGTAAGATGCCCTCAGTTTCCAGAAATTAACCACGTTTAGCAAGGAAGAAAAGAACGGTTCCTTTGAAACCACCCAGCCTGCCGAAGCCGCTGGAAAAAAGCCCCAACGGTTACTTTTCTGAAAGCGCGAAGTTCCGTCGTAACGCCCAACCAGTTCCATAAGGTATTTTCCATCAAAATCGTAATTAAGCCTCCCAAAATAGCCTAACAACGCGACTGTATTCCGATCCGCTCCTTTCGTCACATTTCCTGTGGTAAGATTCAGTGAGCCGAGATCCTGGCTAACGTTTCCTTCACCTCGGACAAAAAATGATTGAAACCGATTGAGATGCTGATTCAGGCCTGCCAATACATTCAGGGTATGTTTGTTGAAGCGCTGTTCGTAATTGGTATAAAGATTTACAATATGCTCGTTACGCTCCGCCATGGTACTCTGGTAATAGTCGGGATTGGTATAGCTGGCCAGCACATTTTTACGTACTTCATATTGCATCCTCAAATATTGCTGGTCTCCACCAGATTGAGATAAGAAATACGTGTAGTCCCCGTTAACTCTGAGCCGGTCTTTAATCAGATCTACCTGGAAACCGAATATATTCTTGAACACCCGGTTGAATATTTTCTCACGGCCGGCTTTTTCCAATTGTCCGAAACTAAGCATTCCCTCTAAAGTATAATTATCATCCGGAGTCTTGATCACATTATAAGGATTTGCATTGAGCGACATGAATCGAAAAACGTTATAGGCTGGCGATACGAACTTATTAGGTGCATCATAGGTGCTATAGTTGTAATCCGTGTTATTAGATATTTTTAGCCAGCTACCAATTTGCTGATCCAGCTTAACCCGGCCGCTGTAGCGGTTAAAATCATCCGGGGCAATGGCAAACATCCCCTCCCGGTATTCATGGCCACCAGAGATATAATAACCAGTACCGTTTTGCTGACCAGAGATACTCAGGAAGTTTTTTGTAAAGAGTGCATTCTTGTTGTAAAATTGTCCGTACCAGTCGTTGTTCCCTCCATGAATGAAGTTGCCGCTGGCATCCACGCCCAATTCTGGTAAAGTGGGGTCTGCATTTCTTTTTTCCAGATAATCAATAATATTCACCAGCGCCGGCGCATCTGTTCCGATATAGCCCCTGTAAGCTTCATTCTGTATTAAGGCAGATTCCAGGGGATCATCTATGACATTCGGAATGCGAATAGGATTACTTACTCCAACGTTGTTAGTGTATCTTATCTTTGGCTTCCCTTTTTTAGGATTTTTAGTAGTAACTAAAATCACCCCAAAGGCGGCCTGCCCTCCATAAATAGCGGCCGCAGCGGCATCCTTTAACACTGTTACACTGGAGACATCTTCAGGGTTCAGGAAATTCAGATTTCCAGGAGTACCATCAATGAGTACAAGCGGACTTCCACCCGACAACGAATTGTAACCTCTAACATTTATAGATGCACTACGATTAGGCTGTCCGTCCCCAAATGTGATATTCAAATTGGGGATTTGTCCCTGTAGCCCCTGACCCAGATGGGTTAATGGGCGGTTCTTAAAAGCCTCTTCTCCCACACTGGATACAGCACCCGTAACCTGGCTACGCTTTTGCGTTGCGTATCCAACCACAATTACGTCATCAAGATCACCACTTTCTGCTTTCAGTGTAATATCTATACTGGACGATCCGTTAACCTCTAGCTCCGCGGAAATATATCCCACATGACTAACTTGCAAGCTTAGGACACCAGCAGGAACGGGTAATCGGAACATCCCTTCGCCATTTGTTGTGGTTGTCGCTGTGGCATTTTTTACCTGTATTACCGCGCCTTCTATTTTAACTCCAGTCACTTCATCTCTTACGGTACCGGTCAGCAAACGACTGGTTGGCTCTGGTTTTTGCGCCGAGCCAGTTAACCACAATAATATTGCTGAAATAGTAATACACAGGAGTCTTAGTTGTTGAGATTTCACCATAAGAATTGTTTTAATCGCAAAAAGATGTCTGCTGTTTTTTGCCGTTTTATTTTTAATTAAATACGCAACTATCAGCAAAATAGAATAATTTTTTTAATTTCAAAAAATATTTTGCGTTATCTTACTGTTATCAAAATATCTTTATAAGCAACAAATCGCAATAAATAGTTGCTTTGTAATTAAATAAATTAAAATGCTGAAAGAAGAAAGATTCCGGCTAATACTTAGGCAGGTACATCTCCACAATAAGGTGCTATCCACTGATCTATCCGAGCTGCTGGGTGTGTCTAACGACACTATCAGAAGAGACCTTAAGGAACTCACTGATCTTGGCAAGGTTATTAAAACACATGGTGGAGCTGTTAGTCCTACTTTTATAAACACTATTACTGACAATAAAGATATCTACGCTCATGATCAGAAAAAGATCATTGCGGAAAAGGCAAACACACTCATAAAGAGTAATATGACTATTGTAGTAGAGGGTGGCACCACTATCCTTGAGTTTGCAAAAAAGATCAGTAGCCACATAAAAGCTACATTTTATACGATCAGTCCACATACTGCAATTACCCTGGCTGCACATGAAAACCTTACTGTCTATACAATTGGCGGCAAGCTGGATAAAAACTCCAACTTACATACAGGTGCTGAGGTTATAAACAGACTAATGGAGTTGCAAGCCGACTTATGCCTAACCGGCGCAAATGGATTTTCGATTCAAAAAGGATTAACGGATGTTGACTGGGAAGTCGTGCAGGTACTCAAGGCTATGACGCGGTGCGCCAAAAAAATAGGTGTGCTTACAATCTCAGAAAAATTGGACACGCAACAAAAAATAACGGTGTGCGATTTTAATAAAATAGACTACCTGGTAACAGAGCTAGACACTGGAGCGGAAATTTTAAAACCATATGTAAACAGTCATATCAAAGTATTATAACATGAAAAAAATATTAGTTTACCGCTTACTTTTAATAGTGATTCATGTGTGTTTCGCTATTCACGCTTATGCAGGGGCGCCCACATCCATAGAGGTTGGCACAGCACGTATTGATATAAGTCCTCAAACGCCGATCCGGCTTGCCGGTTTTGGTGTCAGGGTTAAAGCGGAAGCTACCAATATTTTACAGAGGTTAAATGCTAAAGCGGTTGCCATAGGATCCGACAAAGAAGGTCCGGCAATTATTATTACTGTAGACCTGATCGGTATCCCCTGGTCAATTACCAATGAAGTAGCTATCCGTCTGAAAAAAGTGGGCATTGCACCGGAGCAGTTGGCGATTTGCGCTTCTCATACGCATTCAGGGCCTGAAATCGGTACGCTTATCAATATACTGCAGTATCGTACTAATGAGATATTCAGTGACTCGCTGCTTCCTGTTGAGCAACTGGAACATATAAGCAGATACATTCGTCAACTACCTGATCAATTAGAACAGGTGGCGCTCGCAGCGCTCAAAAACAGGAAACCGTCAGTGCTAAGTTGGGGAATAGGCAAAGTTGATTTTGCCCATAATAGGCGTGCCGTTGGAGGACCTGTCGATCACGATATGCCTTTAATGAAAATTACAGATTTGAAGGGAAAGCTGAAAGCTGTATTCCTGAATTATGCCTGTCACGCGGTAGCGATGGGCGGCGCGACTAATGAGGTGCACGGTGACTGGGTGGGCGAAGCACAGCAACAGATTGAGCGGGAGCACCCGGGAGTAACTGCTTTAATTGCTGTAGGCTGTGGTGCAGATGCTAATCCTTACCGGGAACCTAAATCAAAGACGCTATCTGCATTGGATTTCACTATATCCTGCGGCCAAAAAATTGCTGCTGAAACCAATAGGCTACTATCGACATCTCTTAGACCTATCAGTTCGGTGCCCAGCTGCAGAATGAAAAAAATAGAATTACCTTATTCGACCATCCCGGATACAAAAATACTGATTCAACAAACTAAAGAAGGCACTGTAAAAGCCTATTATTCCAGGCTCGCGCTCGAGCAAATAGCCAGAGGCAATCCGATACCTTCTGCATTAAAGGACTTCCCCATACAAAGCTGGACCTTCGGGAAAGACCTGGTCATGATATTTTACGGAGGTGAAACGTTATCGGCTTACTCATTGAGGTTAAAAAAAGAGCTGGCTAATGATAAGTTATGGGTAAATGGATACTCGAATGATGTCTCCTGCTACATTGCTTCAGAAGATGCACTTCGGGACCCACGTTTTATATACGAAACAACGCACTCCATGTATTACTATGATAAACCTGCGCCATTTGCAAGTGGCGTGGAAGATAAAATAATCAGCACCGTATATGAACTGCTACCCCCATTTCTCAAAGATCATACAAATAGATAACGAGCATCGAATATAGTGCCTTAAATACCTCCTTGTAAAAGTTGTCCATTGTTCTTCAACCAATTTATACCTTTCGTAGGCTGGCACTTGTATGAAAGAGTATTCCAGAATTCCTTATGTAACGGTTGGCATTTTCAAGGTTGCTGGAGGAATGGAAAATCAAACTCATTGAAGCTATTACCAGCTCGTGCCCAAAAAGGTTCGGAGAATTGAGAAGAGAATTAGAAAATCTCGCCCAAACTACCTTAACTGTGCAGTTGAGAGAACTTGAAAGAGACGGAATTAGCATTCGTAAACTCTATGCAGACGTACCACCGAGAGTAGAATACTAACTAACCGACCTAGGTCTTTCGTTGATACCAGTCATAGATACCTTAGAAACTTGGTGCTCAAATTATTTGAAGTTTCAGTCTAATATAAACGAATAACATGAGAAGAAGCCCCTGCATTTTACATTTCATCTATACTTACAATCATATCGTATGAATCTACCGATTGTAACTCCGGTCTGGAACCGGAGAAACGTTAAAATCAAAAGTGAAATTTACCCTGTACACCTGAGAGTGCTAATCACCCCCCTTCCTTGCAGGCACTACCCTATCGAAACGACCGTGAACTTCCAGAAGGACCAATTGTCCGGAAAGGATGGCGCCTGTTTAAAAGTACCCACCCCCTATTATTTTGAGATTAGTAATCGTATCACGGAGTTGATCAGCAAAATCAGAGCGATCACCAAGCGGTACTACATGCACAATGAGCCCATCAACTTTAACACCCTTAAGCGGGAGATCAACCGGAAAGGAGAAGAGCTTCTATAAAGAAATAACTAGAAAAACAAACAAAAAGAGAGCATTCTTTACCCCTTTTTCTATGAGTGAAGCAAAACTAATTTCGTACATTCTCATTTGTCGGAAGTAATAAAGGATTTTTCATTTTCAAAAATGAAATTATCTCAAAAGAATTAGACAAGCGCAGATGGCTTATAACACTACCCGATCCCTCCGGCATTCATCAGTAAGCTTTCTCCAAACCTTTTCTTAACACTATCTATTGCCTGGTACAACGCTATATCCTCCCGGGTATCCCGGAACAAATCGATTTGATGGCAACCGGGAATCAGCTGGGTAAAACGCACACCGATCAGGCGGATGAGCTGGCGGCGTTCATAGAGTTGGTGGAAGAGTAACTTTACTTCTTTCAGAAGTACGCCATCAGCATTCGTATAG
>PJTT01000297.1_pt1 | contig 56078 bp, 43 predicted proteins | sample 1512261 | NCBI WGS metagenome assembly PJTT01 (sample SAMN08177685, study PRJNA422409) | Soil metagenome, whole genome shotgun sequencing project. | isolation source: Soil (2) enriched on wood chips | place: USA: Madison | collected 2015-01-15 | reverse complement strand
CCCATACCGAACAGAGAAGTTAAGCCCCTTAAGGCCGATGGTACTGCACAACAATGCGGGAGAGTAGGTAGCTGCCATTCTTTTTTAATTGAGCCTCACAGTTTTGTGAGGCTTTTTTTATGCATCTGACTCTACCTACGTGCTGGCCAACCGGGCCCGATACCACGTCAACCGGCTTCATAACACCTCTCATAAACTAACAGTCCATGTACTCTCTGTATTTTGAAAGGGTACAACACAATCAGCCTGCTGAAATGCTCCTGATGCAGTATTTTTACTGACCTAATAACCTAAGATGTTTCTACGAAATTTATACAAACTAGCTGGCTTTAGTCTTTTTCTTTTGCTATACGCCCAGGTTTCTGCACAATCTTATCCCAAAACATTATTGTGGAAAATTTCGGGAAAGGGGCTGCAGCAACCTTCCTATTTGTTTGGGACCATCCATATAATGGATAAAAGAGTGTTCAATTTCTCGGACTCTGTTTACCGGGCGCTTGAGCATGCTGAAGGACTGGCTATAGAAGTGAACCCGGATGAGATGATGAGCTATGCCATTACACAAACTGTTAACAACGGTGGTAGAAAGCTTGATGAAATACTCGGTGAAGAGGATTATAGAAAATATGGTCCTCAACTTTCAAAAAAACTGAAAAAGCCTGCTGCGCAGATCACTTCAAAAGACATTCTGGCTGAGCGGAACCGATGGATAACAACCAGCAACTTTAAAGAGTCTATGCAAACTTTTGTAGACGCGTGGTTATACGGAGTAGCAAAAGCAACCGGGAAATGGGTCGGCGGTATAGAGGATATAATTGATCAGGGCAATCTACTTGACGAATTGATTAATAAAGTGGACATTGAATCGGTTATATCTGGCGAAGAAGAGAAGAAGAGCAGCAGCACTTTGGCTAAGATGATTAAAATATATGAAGAACAGGATCTGGAAGCCATAGAGTTGATGTCAAGGGAAATGAATGATGATCAACGTTACCAGCTTTTGGGCAAACGGAATATCAAAATGGCACATCGTATTGATAGTCTTGCTGCTGTCAGATCTGTTTTTTTTGCCGTTGGTGCAGCGCATTTGCCTGGCAACGATGGCCTGATTAGCTTGTTAAAGGAGAAGGGCTTTAAAGTTGAACCTGTTGTGTCAGAAAAGAGAATTCCGGCGCATCAGTACAAGTATGAGCCGATGCCGGTAACCTGGTCGGAGGTTGACGATCCTTCCTACTCAATAGAAATGCCAGGTAACCCGACTATGGTGAAGCTTTATGGATTGATAGAGACTTTCTTTTACATGGATATCTTCAATTTTACCGGCTACTATTCTATAAGTTCGAATAAAAGTATTGGCAGTGGCAAGAGCCTTGAAGAAACCATACGAAGTATGTATCCAAGCGGGAAAATTGAGAAACTAAAACTGCCGGTCAGGGATAGTTTAACTATGGCGGACTACCTGGTGACCGATAATGGCTTGCACTTAAGAGTTCGACTGGCCTCTTACAATAATAATGTTTTTGTGCTCATGATGTTTGCTAAAGACAAAGCCCGGTTGTCGGGAGCAGATGCGGAGCGATACCTGAATTCATTTAAAGTAAAAACAAGCGAGTCGGGTATCGTTCCTAATTATACGAGTTTTTCGGATAGTATCATGGGAATTTCGATGAGCACAACAACCCCGCTTACTTTTAATGCCCAGCTAAGCAATGATAACAGTAATAACTGGAAGGTCGCAGCCTACACTTCAACAGACATGGCCAAGGGCCTGATCGTTATGCTGCTTTCTAAGGAGGTAAAACGGCATTGGGTGCTCAATAGCGAAGCAGATATTAACAAAGATCTTGAATCAGCATTCGAAAAAACGTATGGAAAGTTTCAGTCAAAGGATACAATGATTGATGGTATCCCAGCACGTTTGTTTTATGATATGAAGAATCCGGATTACCCGGCTTTAAGGGCAAAAGTGGTAAGTGTAATCAGGGGCAACAGAAACCTGCTGATCAGTATTACATCCGATACATCCACAACTAACCGGCATACGGTGAATGATATATTAAATTCTATCAAATTTAATATAGAGCAGGAATCCAAAAACTGGACTTACTATCCTGGTAGGGATTCAGCATATATTACATGGGCGCCTTCAGCAATAACAACCAACCAGGTAACTCCGTACAGTTTGTTTGACAGAACAGAAATGGCGGCTTACGATACATTAACTGCTACCAGCTACATGGTACTTCACGATCAGCCCAGGCCTTATTACTGGGTAAGTAACTATGAGGAATGGAAGGATATTTATAAAAGTATGATCTATGATGAATCGGATAGTATTCTTTATCAAAAAGACGTAGACGCTAATGGTATGAAAGGCTATGAAATCCTGATTAAAAAAGAAGCAGCGAACACTTTTAAGCGTAGCCGGATTTTGTTGGGACCTAACGGAACTTATATTCTTTCTGTTTCTTCACAGGAAAAAGCATTGTTTACAACTAATGTAGATCATTTTTTTACTGATTTTAAGCAAAGCTCCGGGTTAGGCGAATTTGATTACCTCGAACCTAAAGCGACTTTACTGTTGAATGCATTGAAAGAAGCTGATTCTACTACGCGTGTGGGAGCTATAGCGTACCTGAGGTCGGCTCCCTTTTCGGCCAATGATGTGGATTTGCTAAACCGGTCTCTCTTTAATGCTTATCAGCCTTTATATGAATTGGCAGATAGCTTTGATGTATCGGAGACAATTTCGGAGCATTTACAGAAGTTGGGCGCCTCTTCTACAATAGCTTATATTAAAAACTACTACCCAACTATCAGAAGTGAAGATCAGGCTCGCAAAAATATAGCCCTGACTACTCTGGCGGGCATTCATACATCAGACAGTTACCAGGTATTCGCGTCCCTTTTATCCAAAGCCGCAGTTTCCAGGTCACCTTCAATGAGGTTAAGAAGAAACCTGATGGATAGCCTGGCTCTTACGTCTACAATCGCAGATAAATTATTGCCCTTAAGCGCAGATAGTATTTATACACCTTGCATTGCAGCTATTATGTCTAAATTGATCGATAGCAACTTCGTTAAGCAAGATGTCTTAAAGCCGTTCGCTCCCTATTTTATTGAGAATGCCAGGAAATTATTAACTGCCATAAATGATAGTACCGAGTACGATTACCAGGTTTCCAATCTCATAGAACTACTGCCATTACTGAATAACGAAGAGGCTAATAAGGTCTTAAAAGCGTTTCAGTTTGTTGTTGATATAGACATACAGATAACAGCCGTACTGGCTTTGCTGAAGCATGGCATGGTAGCCGATCCGAAAATGGTTGAGCATATTGCCTTAGACAGATCCTATCGGGTATATTTATTTGAAATGCTTCGAAAGATCAACATGCAGCACCTGTTTCCTCAAAAACTGCTTAGCCAAAGATCTTTTGCAGCGTGCAATGTGTTTAATGCTTCGGATGATTATTTCCCCATGGAAGTAGTATTTGTGGGGGAAAAGGAGGCTGTTATAGGGGAGAAAAAATATCGCTTTCATTTGTTTAAACTGGTTTTTGAAGAAGAAGGAGAGAAGTCGTCATTCCTGGGAATAGCAGGTGGTTACACCCTTAATACGGCGCTGGAGCCTGAAACAGAAATGACCGGTATTTATTGGGACGAGGAATATAGCAGGAATAAAATTGATGATCAATTTAAGAAATACATCAACAACTTTAGTGGAGAGTAAAATGCAATGCCTCTAATTGGAACTACACGATCGTTTGAATATAGGGATGTTGCTAATGAAATGGATAAAGCTGGTATCTTTGCATTTCATTTTTAATCCAACAACAATTGAAATTTACAGAATTTGGTTTTGATGAACGCTTAATGGAGGGTATTGAGGCATCCAATTATCAACAGGCTACGCCTATACAGGAACAGGCTATTCCTCATATTCTTAACGGTAAAAATATACTGGCCTTTGCACAAACAGGTACCGGTAAAACGGCTGCTTTTTTATTGCCACTTATTAATAGGTTATTAACGGAAGAATCCAGTACTAATGGTATTAGTGCTATGATCATTGTGCCAACCCGGGAACTGGCCATACAAATATCCCAGCACCTGGAAGGATTATCCTACTTTACCAACATTAGCTCTATTGCAGTATATGGCGGAGGCAATGGCAACGATTTTATACAGGAGAAGAAGGCGATGACCATGGGCGCCGATATAGTGGTTTGCACGCCCGGTAAAATGATGGCCCACATAAAAATGGGCTATGTGAAGTTGCAGTCTTTGCGCTACCTGGTGTTAGATGAAGCCGATCGCATGCTGGATATGGGGTTTTACGAGGATATTATGTTTATCATAGGCAAGTTGTCCCAGGAGCGGCAAACAATGCTGTTTTCTGCAACCATGCCTCCGAAAATAAAAGTACTGGCAAGGAATATATTGAAAGACCCTGTTGAGATCAGCATTGCTATGAGCAAACCGCCTGAAAAAATATTGCAGCAGGCTTACATGGTGTACGATGAGCAAAAAATACCTTTGATACAATACCTGCTCAAAGAAAAACAATATAAAGCAGTACTTATTTTTTGTGGAAGTAAGGTGAAGGTTAAAGAGCTGGCCCGGGATCTGCGCCGAGTAGGGATCAAAGCGGGGGAAATACATAGCGACCTGGAACAGGATAGCAGGGAGGATGTGTTAATGCAATATCGCAGTGGAAGATTGCCCGTGTTAGTAGCAACGGATATCCTGGGGCGTGGGATCGATATAGATCACATCGACCTCATCATTAATTTTGATGTCCCGGGCGACGGAGAAGACTATGTACACCGCATTGGACGTACGGCAAGAGCAGAAGCAACCGGCAGTGCATTTACTTTTGTAAATCCTAAAGAACAACGAAAGTTCCAGGTGATAGAAAAGTTGATTTCTAAAGAAGTTGATAAAATGACCATACCCGAACATCTTGGCCCTCAGCCTGCCTATAATCCTGCAACGCAAAATTCTTTTAAGAAGAGAAAGGGTTTTCACAGGAATACCGGCAACAGGCACAAGTAAAGTGGACCTTATTCTATATAAAGTTTAATTGAGATGCTTTGCGAACAAGCGAAGCAACATTTCGGCAGTCGAATTTGCTTAAGAGGTTCTTTCGATGGGTGTCAACTGTTGTAATACTGATGTAAAGCTTTTCTGCTATCTCATTATTGGTAAGCCCGTCTGCAATCAGTTCCAGAACTTCCTTTTCGCGACGGGTAAGGATAATGCTGATATCCGGGCTTTGCTGCAAGGCGTGGGCCGCTTCAGCGCTAAAAAACAATTTTCCTTTAATCACAGTGTTGATGGCTTCCATAATTTCCGGACGGGTAGCATTCTTTAATATATAGCCCGAAGCCCCGTTATCCATCATCTTACTGATAAAACTATGCTGGTTAAAAGTGCTGAGGCCTATGATGAAAATAGATGGGTAAAGCGTTTTAACTTCTTTGCAAAGATCAATGCCTGTTTTATCGGGTAAATTAATGTCCATTAAAATAACATCTGGCTGATTACTTTTCAGGAAAGCCAGGCAGGAGGCCGCACTGGTTGCATGCCCCATCCAGCTAATGTCTTTTTCGTGCATTAATAGCGACTGAATACCTTCTATTATCATATAGTGGTCATCCACTATAAAAAGATTGATCTGCATTTTAAGCATTTATGTTGGTGTAGGATTTTAGGCTAAAGGTAGTTCAATCAAAACCGATGTGCCTTTATTGTTAGCAGATTGTATATCCAGTTTTCCATTTAAGAAATTGATCCTGTTCTCGATATTGCTCCAGCCAATACCCTCACTTTTTTGAAGTGTAGTAATATCAAAACCTTTACCATCATCTTCTACAGTTACGGACAAAGTTTGGCCGCTAACACTTAATTGTACGATAGCTGTTTTCGCTGCAGCATGCTTAATTGTATTGTTGATCAGCTCCTGCACTATGCGGTAAATGGTAACAGAAACGGTTTGCTCCAGTTGAATATTGCTAAGTCCCATAGATTGATAAGAAACAGCCAAAGCGCCGCTTTGCGAAATGTGCAGACAGAAATCTCTCAAGGCGGTATCTAAACCAAATTTGACCAACGCCTCCGGCATCATATTATGCGCCACGCGGCGCATTTCCTGTATCGAGCTGTCCAGCATATCAATGCTTCTGGCAAAAGCCTGTGCATTTTCAGGCGTCATAATCAGATTCTCCTTCATAGTATTTAAAGAGTATTTGATGCCACTCAGCATACCTCCCAATCCATCATGGAGATCTTTGGCCAGCCGTGTACGTTCCTGCGCTTCTCCTTTTAATACGGCTTCTGTGGCGGTTAATTGTTGTTGGGTTTCCAGCTCGGCAATACGCTGCTGTTGCAGCTTCTGGCGGTGTTTATAATTTCGGTAACCCAGTACTAAAATAACTAAAAGAGCCACGGAGCCGCCAATTAAAATATAGTTCAACGTATTTTTTTGACGAAGAGAAAACTCCTGTATTTTTTTCTCATCTGTGAGCATTTTAATTTCATTGTCCTTGTTCTGCACTTTAAATCTGGTTTCTAAAGAGGCTATCTTTTCTTTCAAATCGTTACCAGAAATGCTGTCGGACAGCGTCAATTTCTTTTTTAAATAATTATTGGCAGTTTTATGATCTCCGTTTTTTTCATACCATTCTGCATAGTTGCTGAATGCATGCAGCTTTCCAAACGCAAAATCATATTTATTCGATAAGTGCGAAAGGGTATCTATATATGCCTTCGCTTCATGCATTTTGCCAGACTCGATCAAAACCTTGCACAGGGGATTTAAAATGTTTACCTGACGGTATACGTCGTCAGCCTCAACGGTGATCTTATAAGTTTGTTTATAGTCCTCAATGGCTGCCTCGTATTGCTTGTTCAGGTGCGCAATATTGCCACGACTTTGATAATAAAGAAAGTTGCAAATAGCATCATTAGCTTTCAAAACCAGGGGCTTTACTTTATTCAGGTATATTGCGGCAGTATCATGTTTGTTCCGGTTTATAAACCAGGTAATATAACCCAGGTAAGCTTTGGCTATTCTTACTTCATCCCCATATTTTTGTGCCGAGAGGAGTGCCTTTTCGAAGTATTCCCTTGCCTTCGGTAATAACTCCATATTCTCGTAAACCATGGCAATACCATTATAAACACCGCTGATATTTTTAGGTTCGTATTGGGCAAATGCTGCTGCGGCTTGATTGTAATGATAAATAGCCTCATCGTAAGCTCCTATTTTATAGTAGTCTCCGGCCACATTATGGTGCAGGTATGCGATGTTTTTTTTGGCCTGTACACTCGTATCTCCTTGTGAAATTGCAAAAGCAGAGTCGGCATATAAGAAAGATGTAGCGAAATCACCCCTGTCTGCATAATACATCTGTCCTGTTATATACCCGCTTTGCAAGCCTCGCTTAAAGCCAATCTCTTTGCTAATATTGATTTCTTCATTTAATAGGGGCAATAGCTGTGTGGTGTTTTCATTTACAGCTACCTGAACATACTTAATAATTAGGATAACTTTTGTGGAGTCCCTTTGTTTATGTTGATGAATTGCCGACATCAGGCTATCCAATGTTTTGGTTTGTGTATTTGCAGCAATACCTGTCAATACTGCCCATAACAGGAGTACAGATTTACTGATATATTGAAATGTTCTTGTTGATGTCACGGTATACATAAATTATTTAGTAATAGATCTTATGCTCTGTTGCCGGGTTATGTAATAAAAAATGGTGTAGCTACAATGTATTGAAGAGAAACAATCAGGTCTTAATATGATCAACAGCTCAGCCTATTGGTACTTCTATCAATACGGAAGTGCCCTTACCAGGGGCTGATTGCACATCAAGCCTGGCATTGAGAAAAGTAAGCCTGTTTTGAATATTGCTCCAGCCAATACCACGGTTTTCCCGGAGCACCTTTATATCAAATCCTTTTCCATCATCTTCTACGGTAATTGAAAGGGTAGGGTCGGTAGCACTTAATTGAACGATAGCCTTTTGAGCCACCGCATGTTTAATGGTGTTGTTGATCAACTCCTGTACTATACGATAAATAGTTACGGCTACCGTTTGATCCAATTGCATACCATTGGTGCCCATAGATTGATAGGAGACCAGCAATGCGCCACTTTGAGATATATGTAAGCAAAAATCTTTTAAGGCAGTATCTAAACCAAATTTGACCAACGCCTCCGGCATCATATTATGCGCCACGCGGCGCATTTCCTGTATCGAGCTGTCCAGCATATCAATGCTTCTGGCAAAAGCCTGTGCATTGTCAGGCGTCATAATCAGGTTCTCCTTCATAGTATTTAAAGAGTATTTGATGCCACTCAGCATACCTCCCAATCCATCATGGAGATCTTTAGCCAGCCGGGTACGTTCCTGCGCTTCTCCTTTTAATACGGCTTCTGTGGCGGTTAATTGTTGTTGGGTTTCGAGCTCAGCAATGCGCTGCTGTTGCAGCTTCTGGCGGCTTTTATAATTTCGGTAGCCTAATGCCAGAATGGCTAAAAGAGCCGCAGCACCACCGATCAAAACATAGTTAAGCGTATTTTTTTGGCGAATAGATAATTCTTGTATTTTCTTTTCATCCTGTAATATCTGGATCTCGTTGTCTTTACCCTGCACTTTAAACCGGGTTTCCATCGCAGCAATATTCTCTTTCATTTCTTCAGAGGAAAGGCTGTCGGACAAGCTGATCTTTTTTAGCAGAAATTCATTAGCCTTTTCATAGTCTTTCTTTTGCGTATACCATTGCGCCAGATTATTATAAGCGCTTACCTCAGCAGTTCGGATCTTAAAAGCTACTGATTTAGCAAGTAAGGTATCCAGGTATGGTTTGGCCTCATTTAAGTTGCCTGATTCTGTGAGCGTGGCTGTAAGTGGATCAAGAATGGTGAGCTCATGTAGTTTGTTATCGTTTAGCAGGGCATAGCTATAGGCTTTCTTTAAATTACTGATTGCTTCATTATATCGCTTCTCCTGTTTATTGATGAGCCCCCTGTTCTGATAAAAAAAGATATAGGTGGTATTATTATCAAGCCTCCTTACAATAGGCTCAATCTTATCCAGTGTTTTCGAGGCTTCTTTGAAATTCTCTGCATCAAGTAGTCTTGATACATAGCCTATGTTGCGGCGTGCAAAGCTCAACGAGTCTCCTGATTTTTCCGCAGCAGCAATTGCTTTTCTATCGTATTCCATTGCTCGTTCGGGCAGCAATAAATGAGCATACATAATGGCAATATTTCCATAGATAGAAGATAAAGCCTTGGGATCTGATTTTTCAAAAATAGTGGCGGCCTTGGTGAGATGATCAACCGCTTGCTGATAATCTGCTAATTTAGCATAATCGCCTGCCACATTATTATGTAACCATGCTAAAGTGGTTATTGCAAATCTGGAAGTGTCTTTCTGTAAATACATAAAAGCCGTATCGGCATATGCTTTGGCATTTTCTGCATCATCCCTGTCCGAATAATAAATTTGTTTATAGTGATAGGCTGCCTGAAGTCCTTTACGGTATTGCTGCTCCTGGCTGATGCTGATTACTTCATTCAGGTAAGGGAGCAACTGTGAGGTGTTCCCATTTAATGCAGCCCGCGCATAATCTGTTATAAGCCTTACGCGAACAGTATCTCTTTGCGGATGTTTATTAATTTCAGCCTTAATGCTATCAAGAATCTTCGTTTGCCCACTGCCCGTAAATCCACAACCTATTGCCGCAACAACTATAACAATCTTTTGGATAGTGGGCATCCATTGCATATTTCTGTTTTTACAAATAAACTAATTGAATTGAGTAAAATTACTCCCCTTTTTACAGGATTTTATAAGCCTCATGATAGAATTATCAAAAATAGTCAGCAGGGTAGCTTTATTGCCTCGCCTGAATGAGTGATGCGCTTCATCCAGATATCCTGTTTTTACAGGATAAGCTAAGACATTGTCCCCTGCTATTTTTACAGCGTTAAATCACCTATTCTAAAAAATATTTCCATGAACCGTCGTCTACTGCTGGTTATTTTATTTAATGTTTACATAAGCAATGTATATGCACAACAGGCGCCTGCTATTGAGTTCAGCAGGGCTTTTGGCGGAACGAATTATGAAGGAGTTACCTGTATGGCTAAGACCAGCGATGGTGGTTATGTGATAGCTGGCAGCACCTCGTCCACCGATGGCGATTTATTGGGAACCGGCTTGCATGGCTGGCAGGGAGATGCGATGGTGATGAAATTTTCTGCTGCCGGCGCTTTACAATGGACAAAAGTGTATGGAGGGGCGGAAGGCGATATTTTTAATTCAATAGAGCAAACTGCTGATGGCGGTTTTATTGCTGCAGGCAATACCAATTCAATAGATGGGGACGTTACCACCAGTACGGGTGGGTGGCTGGTTAAATTGAATGCCAGTGGTGTTATCGAGTGGCAGGCAAGATGTGCCAACCTGCTTCAGGTAGCCAGGCAAACCAATGACGGAGGTTATATAACCGGTGGCGAAGATGTGCGGAAATTTAGCAGCACCGGAACATTAGAATGGACATATGTTGCCAGCTATATTATCAATTCACTTTGCCTGTCGCAGGATGGAGGTTATGTTGTAGCCGGAGCTGCTGCCACTTTCAGGGGAAACGATTTCAGGATAACCAAACTGAGCAGCAATGGTGTGGCAGAACGCCTACCTGACTATGGCGGATTTGGAGATGATACGCCTTATAGCATCTGTCCTACTACTGATGGCGGTTATGTGGTTGCAGGGCGTACAAATTCTAATAACAATGGCAATGTTTGGGGCAATCATGGGGGTAATGATATATGGGTGATTAAACTGGACGGTGATCTTCAATTGCAATGGCAAAAATGCATGGGAGGAAGCGGTAATGAAACCGGCTGGAATATTTATGAGGGTACCAGCAGGGAATTGATTATAGCGGGCGAAAGCGCTTCTGTCAATGGGGATCTGGTATCGAATAACGGTAGTTCAGATGGCTGGTTGGTGAAGTTGAGCCAGGATGGTTTTTTACTATGGCAGCAAACAATGGGCGGCGCTGAGTATGATAGCTTTCGCGGCGTTTTTCAGACTTCTGACGATGGTTATATGGTGGCAGGATTTTCAGCTTCTGCCGATGGAGGTATTTCGGGTTTTCACGTTAATCCGGTTACGGTACCTGATGTATGGCTGGTTAAACTTGGTGCGGATGTTTCGGAGTTCCTGCCTTTATCTAACCAAAGCGCAATGCGCAACATGAATGACAATTTACCTTTTAGCTTCAGAGATGGGGAGCGGAGGCGTATTGCTACTGTACAGGCTAATGGTGGCAACCCGGTTCGGGGTAATGTATTGGCTGAAGTGTGGGCCGGAGATCCTGTGCCCGGAGCAGTGAGCAGGCGTTACCAGATCACACCGGAACATAATGCGGCAACGTCATCTGCAAGGATAACATTGTACTACCTGCAATATGAGTTCAATGAATATAATCAACAGGTAAGTTTAGCTAATCGGCTACCATCGTCACCAACAGATGGTACGGGCAAAGCTAATTTCAGGTTTGTAAAACACAGCGGCGACCTGGCTAATCCCGGGCCAACCGTGGTCATCGATCCCAACGATAATGATATTGTATGGAATGCTGTTAATGAGTATTGGGAGATCAGCTTTGATGTAACCAGCTTCTCTACATTTATGGCGATGGACGCTGCTAGTGCAGCTGCAGCATTGCCGGTAACTTTCGGAACTATTGAAGCCTTCCTGAAAAACGGGTTGCTTACCGTGAACTGGACTACACAAAAAGAAAGCAATAATGCTTACTACCTGGTGGAGGCTTCAAAAGACGGTAAGCAATTTACGTTGATAAGCGATAAAATTTTCAGCAAAGCCAGGGATGGTAATTCAAACCTCCTGCTCGAATATGAGTTTACCAGGGGCAATATAGCGCTACAGGCTTTAGCAATTTTTTTACTAAGCCTTTCGGTTGGATCTATCAAACGCAAACCCTTACTGCTGCTGGGCTTTGTAGGGATAGGGTGTGCATTGTTTATTTTGTCTTGTAAGAAGAACGGCAACGAGATATCCGGTAACGATGATCAGCAATTATATGTTAGAGTGGTACAGGTAGATAAGGATGGTGCAAAAAGCTATTCTAAAATTGTACGCGTGGTTCGGCAATAGTGCGGCGTTTAAATTCCATAAGATTTTATAAAAAGAATGATATGCAATATCCCCAATGCAGATATTATCTGTTACTTCTTCTATTGTCTCCTGTACTTCTTTTTGCCCAAAGTGGTTCACAGACTTTTAATGAAACCGGTACATTTACAGTTCCTGCCGGCATCACCCGGTTGTATGTGGAGGCCTGGGGCGGAGGTGGAGGTGGAACCAACTCAACTGTAGGAGCCGCTAATTACAGGTATTCCGGAAGCGGCGGTGGGGGCGGTGGCTTTTCTAAAGGATATATTACAGTAGTCCCCGGCAGCAGTATCAATGTAACTGTGGGTGCAGGAGGAGGTATTGCTTTAGCAGGTAGTAACTCTTCGGTTGGCGGAGTTGTTGCCGGCGGCGGTCAGCCTGCACGTTTTGAGCGAATAGGAAGTGCTGCAGTAAACACTTTCGGAGGTGCTGGCGGTACCGGTACTTTTCGCGGTGGTACCGGAGGCGATGGGGTTAGGTCAGGACCCGGAGAGTCGTTTGGTAATGGCGGCGGCGGTGGCGGGTCGGCAGCCAGATCTGCAAATGGTACTGCCGGGAATGGGCCCAATGGCGGCAGTGGCGAAGGAAACGGCGGTAATGGCACTGTCGAGTATATCATTTACACACTACCTTCCACCGATGGCGCCGCGCCGGGTGGGGGAGGTGGCAATTCCAGGAGTGGCGCTAACGGCCGGGTAATTATAAATTGGACGGCTCCTGTAACCGCAGAAATAATCAAGACAGATATTACTTGTTTTCAGGGCTATGGAACTGCCCGGGTTGTGGCTGCCGGTGGTGATGGAACTTTTTCTTACTTATGGAGTCCGGGTAATATAAGAACCGCTGATATCAATAATTTGTTACCCGGAGAATACACCTGCACTGTTTCCAGCGGGCATGAGCAAACAACCGTATCGGTTACTATTCCCGAGGGACCGCAGATGCCTGGTCTCATTCCTTCCGCAAGCAGCAGCGCAACCGTGAACCAGACTGCGGATGGCAATTACAATTATTATTTATCCGGTTGTAACACAGCGATCGCGATGATCTATACCACCAATGCTCCCAATCCTTTAAGCGGCGCTACAACAGCCAGGGTGTGGGTAGATGAAACACCGAGCCGCAGGTACGTAAGACGCCACTTTGATATCCTTCCTCAAAACAATGCATCAACCGCTACGGCCAGGGTTACTTTGTTTTTTAGCCAGGAGGATTTTGATAGCTATAATGCTACAAGGCCCAGGATACTATTGCCGTTGGACGCCAATGATAGCAGAAACTACAAAGGCAATATTTATATCGAAAAGAGAACTGGCAATGGCGATGGCGTAATAGATCATTATACAGGAGCACCGGTAACCATACATCCTCAGGAGGTTGCATGGGATAATGTAGCCAATCGCTGGGAAGTTGTTTTTGTGACGACCGGGTTTAGCGGATTCTGGCTGAAAGCGGGAGACGAACCTATTGCGCTGCCGGTAACTTTTGGAACAATAGATGCTTCTATAAAAGACGGGAAGCTTACGGTTAACTGGACCACCGAAAAGGAAACCAATAATGCTTATTACCTGGTAGAAGCATCAGGAGAGGGTAAGCATTTCACAACGATCAGCGATAAGGTATTAACCCAGGCCAAAGATGGCAATTCAGATGCGCCACTACAATATCATTTTGAAAAAACTCACCATGGATTACTTGGTGTATCAGTCTTGTTTTTATTGTTGTTGAGTTGCCGCAGTCGCAGGCAATTTAAGTTCATATACCTGATTCCTGTATTACTGATTTTTTCGGCCGTTGCCTGCAATAAATCCTCTGGTGATCTCTTAAGCGACAGCCATGAAGACATATTCGTGAGGGTCGTTCAAACAGATAAGGATGGCGCGCAAACCTATTCTAAAACAATCAAAGTAATAAAACAATAACGCTTTAAACGAGAATCATGAAAAAGACTGTACTGCAACTTGTCATACTGGTGTTGCTGTTCTCCTGTACAAAGCAAGCGGAGGATTCAACGCCTAAAGAAGCTGAAAAACGGTATCGGCTTACTGAGCTCATTCGTGTAACGGCATCAGGCACTGATACCACCCTGGTCACGTATCATGATAACGAAGTGATACAAGAAACACGTTACTCCAATAGTACCGCTGTACATACAACAAGGCATACAAAGGGTAATGGCTTTTACAATAGTTTGGTTACCGTTAATAATCAACCTTCTCTTTTGAATTATAGCCGGATACATCCCAATGGTTTTATAGACTCGGTATATAGCGTTAGAGCTGACAAAACGATAAATAGCATCAGCAACTATTATTATGATAACGGCGGATATTGTACCCGGATGATCAGTAACTATGTTACTTATGAAAATGATTATAGTATTTATTACGTAAATGGAAACTATAAGTACTGGATCAATAATTTCAGAAATTTTATCACGCCTGCACAAAACCGGCAGGGCTCGATCGTATTTGAATTTACGGCTGTTCCCGATAAGGTATCTTATAAGGCTAACCTTGCTGATCAATTTGGAAAGGCCTTGAAAAACCTGGTGCATAAAAGAAGTTACTATAACCGCTTAACAAGATCGCTTTATCAAACATGGGAGTATCAATACAAAGTAAATGAAGCCGGTTTGGTGACGGAAGAAGTGTGGAATGTTTATGATCAACCTGCTGTAAAGCTCGTACGCACAGATACTTCGAGAATGAAGTATAGCAATTGAAATGTTTACCTAAACTCATTTTATTTATCAATCAATCATAAGTTATGAAACCGATTCGATCTACATTGTTAATTGTATTTGCAATAAGTACCTGGGCTTTTGTTACTATCAGGGATATTGTTCAGGAACTGGGAATGAAACATAGCAATGCTCAAAGTTATATTTTAAAAAACCTGGTAGGTAATTTTGATGCAGCTCCCATTGGCAGCGACCCGGTAGAAGATGTGGGTGGAGGCTCGCTGGATGCGCAGTTGAAATCATTTAAGATACCCTATGTCCGCAACCTGAAAAGTATGATAGCGGGCGACAAGACTGCAGTAACCAAAGAAGTTTGTGATTATGTAAAAGAATATATCAATAGCGAAGAGTTTATAGAAGCATATGCCGATCTGCGCATAAAAACAAAACCTGTGTCGGAACCGCCCAGGTTATCAGCCTCAGAGGTTCAGAGCATTGAGAAAAATTTAATACAGGCGGAGAAAGCACTGGCGCAGGCCGGAGGGTATATGACCAAACAGCAGTTGGCCGACGCTAAAAAAGCCATAGCCGAACAGAAGCTGCAAATACAGCAGCAAAAAGACCCTACTCCTAATAAGACACAGTGGGAGAAGATGTACCTGGCTGATCCGGCGGTAATGGTAAAAAAGCGTTTGCAGGAGTACCTGGCATTGGCGGCTACTGTAGACTTTAAAGCAGAAATAACCGGCTCCGGTAGTAATCGAACATTCGTTAATCCCGCTTACGAAGCCAAGCCGGTGAAATGGAAAGTGATTTACAGGGCAGGAAAGGAAGTAAATGATGTGGTTACCGCCTTTGTAAAACAATGGCTAAGCGGGGAAATTATTGCAAAGGAGAAAACGACCATGTCAAGGTACCAGGATGTTGCGGTATCGTCCGGCAAGGGCAATAGTACTGTTGATGGTAAGAAAGCGGAGGCAGAAGATGAATCTGGCAACGCAAGTAGTGAGCGTGTTATAGCTGGGAAGACTAAAGAAGTTAAAAATATTCTTAGGAAAGTAAAACAAAAGATTGTTGAATAGCGGGTGTGATTGGTGATTTGAACAATATAGATTGGTAATTATCTTAGCCCATTTTCCTTCTTAAGTATTTCCTGACCGGAACATCCAATGCGATCATAATGATATAGGAAAACAGGATAAGGAGTAAGGTTCCTACCGGTATCACCACCCACATTTGATCGGTAGAAAGCGGGTATTTTTCCAGGTAGCTTAAGAACAGCCATAGAATGGGATAATGAACCATATATAAGGGATAGGATATAGCGCCCGATAATTCACTTATTTTTTTAGACCTTCCCTTGAGTGAAATGCCGGAACCCAGTGCTACGATCAGCGGAAAATATAGTATAACGATTAAAGGATCTGCAAAGGGAGCAGTTGGCTCAGTGTAAGGTACGAGGAAGGCTGCCAGCAATAAAATGCTGATGAAGATGAAGCCAAGCCGGTTAGGTATTATCCATTTAAAACGGTAAACACACATTCCTGCAAGAAAAGAATAGAATACCCGTACGCCACCGCCCCAGAAGTTCTCTCCGCTCCAGCCCACACCAATATACCCTGAAACCTGGGCCTCATAACAAAGAAGAATGGCGGCGCCAATAGTTAACACCAGCAGGCCATATTTCTTCAACCTGTAAAACAATAGCGCATAGAAAATATTGGCCATATATTCCCAGAACAAAGACCAGGTGGGCGGATTCAGATGGAAAAGATTAAAGTAACGCTCCTTCACCAATGGATAGGGGATCAAGGTGCTTCCCGAAATAAACATCAGGATTGTCTCTTTTAAACCGTACTGTTGATAAAGGTTGCTATAAGGATCGAATACAAAAGCTACCAACCCAATAATGGCGCCTATAACAACCAGTGGATGAAGCCGGATAAGGCGAAGCCTGAAAAAATGGCCTAATTTCATTCCTTTTATTTTTGTATCATAGGCGTATGCAATTACGAAGCCCGATAGGCAAAAGAAAAAATCTACCGCCAGGTAGCCGTGCCCGATAAAGCTATCTTCATATTTAGGCGCTGCAAATTCCATGAAATGAAAGATCACGACGGCTATTGCTGCTATACCCCTAAGCCCATCGAGGGTTTCAAAATGTTTTCTTGTATTTAAGAGCTCTGTGCCGGTAAAAGACATGTTTATTTTTTTCTGCCGGCAGAAAAGGCTGCCAATGGCGGTTTACAATCAGTTTGCAAAAGAAGTCATTCATATGCAAACCCGTTATATTATTTTGTCCCATTTTTTCGCTTTTTTGTCTTAATTTCTGTTGTCTTTCCCGCCATTAAAAATATCTATCTTAGCTGCGGGACAAATAAATAGAATCATGCTCACTCGTAGTTGCTTCATCTTAATTCTTATCGTTGGTTTCAAATGTGCCGGCGCCCAGTCAGCCGAAGCGTTGGTACAAAAAGCCAATGCTTTATATGAACAAAATAAAAAACAGGAGGCCAGAACTTTTTATGAAAAAGCTGCCTCTCAGAATAATGCAGATGCGTGCTACAACCTTGCGTATAAATATGTCTTATCGGATAATGACCGCATTTGTTATTACAAACAGGCAGCATTGTTGGGACACAGTGAGGCGATGGCTTCTTTTTTTAATGAAGCATTTTTCAGTTCCGATAATTTTTTTAATTCTGATCCGTTTTTAGCTTTAGCTGTTTATGAAAAGGGAAAGAAGGTTAATCCCGCGATGCAGTTTTATAGCGAAGCTGGACTTGTGAGAACTATTAAACGTGTTGTGGAAGCAGGACCATTTGACGCGAATGCTTTCGTAAAAAAATACAGGATTGATACCGCTAAAATGCACGGCCCTTATTCTGTTTGGGAAATTGCAGAAGAAGCTTCGAGACGCAAGGGACGCTTTGCTGATGTTGATAATAAATTGCTTTTGCAATTGATTAGTCGTGGCGGTTTTGCACGTGCTGAGTCGATGTATGCTATAGATACCGCCTATAAAGTGTGGAAGGGAAATCTAAAATTTGATTTCAATATCTGTCATTATGCCGGCAGTGGATATGGATTGGGGTACTGTGCCAGGAGAAGTGCTGAAGCCAGTGAGGTACAGATTAATAAAAAGCTTACGAAACTGGCTGCCGAGCTTAAAAATGGTAGCGGCAAATACCTGAAGCCAGCCTATAAAGCCAGATCAGGCTTTTTAGAGGCAAAAGTATGGAATGAAGAGCTACATGGCGGAAGTGGCTACGCTGCCTGGGCAACAGGGTCTCTGGTAAAGCAAAAAAACGAATTTGTAAAGCTCATAGAAAATATAAACAGCGGGAGCATTCCGAAGGATGTAGGCGCGTTCAGAGATAATGACGACAGGCTGAATTTAATTTATAATGAGGTATTGGTAAAGTTACAAAAAAAGCCATTGATAGACTTTAATGCAGAAGTAAATGCTGATGGACTGAGAAAAACGCAAAGGCTTTGGATTCCCTACAGGGATGCGGCAGTGACGCTGTTACATGCTATGAAGCCAGAGGTAACCAAACAACAATGGATCAACTGGATGACCGGGCAGCGGATCAGGGAGTTGACAGCTGTACTTAATTACAAGCAATAATAGGCATTAAAAAAGCAGCGTTACGAACGGCGCTGCTTTTGGTGGGTGGTGCAATACATTACTAAGGCTACATGACTAAGACCCCTGAACGCCGCCGCCCAGGGCTTTGTATAACTGTATCATAATGTTTACATGGTTCCGCTCCGTTTTAATAAGATCCATCTCGGCGTTTATTTTGCTTTTTTGTGCTGCAATAATTTCAAGATAAGTAGCATAGGCATTTACATAAAGATCCTGTGATACATGCAACCCTTTATCCAGGGCTGACACTTCTTTTCTTTTCTCTGTCAATATTTGTTGATTATTGGCGATATAGCTCAATAGGGTCTTGACCTCCTGGAAGGCGCCATTCACTGTTTTTTGATAATTGAGAAAAGCTATTTCCTGTTCGGCTGTAGCTATCTTGAATCCGGATTTTAATTGCCGCTTTTGAAAAACCGGCGCGGTGAGTCCGCCAATGAGTTGGTAAGCTATAGACGTTGGATTGATCAGCTTGTCTACATTAAAAGAGTTGAGCCCAACAAAACTGCCGATTGTTAAGCTTGGAAAGAATGCTGCCCTGGCTGCTTTGGCATCGGCATGCGAGGCCACCAGCTCGTGGTAAGAGATTCTTATATCGGGACGGTATTCCATTAGCTGTTGCGGGTTACCATGCCTTGCCAGGTAGTGGATCGATTTGGTATCAATAGAACCACTTCTTTTTATGGTGCCGTTATAAGCGCCGGTTAACTCCAGTAATTTGTTTTCTGCTGCTACAATTTCCTGCCTGATACTATAAAGTGAGGCTTTCGTGTTAGACAATTGCGCATCAAATTGCTGAACGGCCAATTCGGTTGCACGGCCCACTTCCTTATGGATCTTCACTACTTCAAGCGCCTTCTCCTGCAGCTTGATGTTCTGATTGAGGATCGCCACTTCTTTATCCAGCATGATCAACTCATAATACAAAGTAGCCGTATGAGTAACCAGTGCCGCATTGAGCAGGTCTTTACCCTGCTGTGTTGCCAGGAACCTTTCCATAGCAGCCCCCTTCAAGCTCTTTAGCTTTCCCCATAGATCAATTTCCCAGGAAGCGCTTAAACCCAGCCAATAATCAGGCGTAATAAAAGTGGGTATCTGCTGGCTATTGTCGATATTAGGAGAAAGGTTAGTGTCGAAGTTTCCCACGCCCTCCATCGTATGTTTACCATAATGGGTGCCAGAAGCTCGCAAACCCGCAGTAACCGAAGGCAGTAAAGCACCCTGTCTTGCCTCCAGGTAGGCTGTGGCTATATTGATCCTTTCAGCCGCGATCTTATTATCCAGGTTTTTAGTCAGCACATTATTGATCAGCGCAATCAGTTCAGGATCCTGGAAGAAATCCTTGAAATGTAATTGTGCTACATTGTTAGAATCAATAGGCATTTTCTCTTCATAAGTGTCAGGCAGTGGATTTATTTCTTTAACAGAGACCAGCTTTGGTGCGTTGCAAGCAGCAGCCAGTAAAGAGATAGTGACAGGTATGACTATATTATTTTTTTTCATTGTCTGCATTTTGAGATTGAGGTAATGGAGATACAATTATGGGTACCGCCTTCTTTTTTCTTTCGGCAAGCCGCGCAAAGAGCACATACAGTCCCGGAATGATCAGCAAGCCAAAGACAGTACCTATAAACATTCCTCCCGCGGCGGCTACTCCAATAGAGCGGTTCCCGATGGCGCCCGCACCCGATGCAATACATAGCGGGATAAGGCCTGCGATGAAAGCAAAGGAAGTCATTAGGATGGGTCTCAACCTTTGGCTGGCGCCTTCTATGGCCGCATCTAAAATAGGTTTTCCTTCTTTACGGCGTTGTATCGCAAATTCAATAATGAGAATGGCATTTTTGCCCAATAAGCCAATCAGCATCACCAGTGCCACCTGGGCGTAGATATTGTTGTCCAGCCCGGCCATTTTCAGGAAGATAAAAGAGCCGAATATACCTGCGGGTAAACTAAGTATCACCGGTAATGGAAGCAGGAAGCTTTCGTACTGCGCAGCCAATAAAAGGTACACAAATAAAAGACATAGAGCAAATATATATATGGCCTGGTTGCCCGAAAGTATCTCCTCTCTGGTCATACCGCTCCAGTCAAAATCATAGCCACGGGGTAGCTTTTCTGCCGCTACTTTCTCAACGGCTTTAATGGCATCGCTACTGCTGTAACCAGGTGCGGGTTCTCCATTGATCATAGCCGAGGTAAACATATTATAGCGGGTGAGTTGTTCGGGGCCGTAGAGGCGTTCCAACCTGATAAATGACGAGAACGGTACCATTTCGCCGTTGCTGTTTTTTACATATTGATTCAGCACATCCTGTGGCTCAGCCCTGAACTGAGGCCCTGCCTGCACCATTACTTTATACATCTGGTTAAAACGTATGAAGTTGGTGGCGTAGTAACTGCCGAGCAATGTTTGAAGCGTGCCCATAGCATTGTCTACCGTTACATTTTTTTTCGCCGCCATATCATAGTCCACATGAATAAGGTATTGCGGAAACGAAGCATCGAAGCTGGTAAAGGTATTGGTAACCTCTTCTGTGTTGTTGATCGCCTGTACAAACTCTTTGGTGATGTCTGAGGTTTCGCCGATAGCGCCGGCGCCCTTATTCAAAAGACGAAGTTCAAACCCGCTCGTGTTACCAAAGCCCGGTACAGTAGGGGGCGCAAATACTTCTACCCTGGCATCTGTAAGCTTTGAAGTGCGTTGTTCAATTTCTTTGATCACATCAGCAGCACTTTTGTGGCGCTCACTCCAGGATTTAAGATTGATCATGCCCATACCGTAAGAAGCGCCTGCTATTTCATTGGTAAGGCTATAACCGGCAAGTGTTGTAACGCTCTCAATTTCGGGGATATCTTTTGTAGCATTATTCAGCTCGTCCAGTATTTTTTCTGTACGCTCTACCGTTGCTCCCTGCGGTGTAGTTACGTTTACATAAACCATCCCCTGGTCTTCTGTTGGGATAAATCCGCCCGGCAATATGGCGCCGGCTCCCCAGGTTAACAGGAAGAATGCTACCAGCATACCCAGGGTTATGATATTTTTACCTGCAATGCGTTTTAATATTGACTGGTACCCAGAAGTGGTTTTATCAAATCCCCTGTTAAAAGAGTTGAAGAACCGGCCCATCCAGCTTTTTTTATTGGGCGTTGTATGCTTAAGCATCAGTGCGCAAAGCGCCGGTGTTAAGGTTAATGCATTAATACCCGATATGACAATAGAAAACGCAAGTGTTAAGGAAAACTGACGGTAGAATACACCAACGGGACCGCTTAAAAATGCAACCGGTACGAATACGGCAGACATTACCAGCGTGATGGCAATGATCGCGCCTGTGATCTCTTTCATGGCTGCAATGGTTGCTTCCAGCGGCGGTAAATGTTCTTCTACCATTTTTACGTGTACCGCTTCTACTACTACGATCGCATTATCTACTACAATACCAATGGCCAGTACGAGCGCAAATAAAGTAAGCAGGTTGATGGAGAAGCCCAGCATGGACATACAAGCCAATGTGCCCACCAGTGCTACGGGAACTGCTAATACCGGTATAAGGGTAGAACGCCAGTCCTGGAGGAAAATAAATACTACAATCCCCACCAGAATAAAGGCTTCAATTAATGTTTTTAGAACGGCACTGATCGAAGCGTCCAGGAAGCGTGATACGTCATAAGCATAGCTGTATTCCATGCCCGGGGGGAAGGATGAACTTTTCAACTCTTCCATCTTGGCCTTGATATTGTCGATCACCTCGCTGGCATTGGAACCGGGACGTTGCTTGATCATGATTGAAGCCGCGGGCTTTCCATCGCTTTTAGACACCATGCTATAGCTCATAGCGCCAAATTCTACATCTGCGACGTCTTTGAGCTTTAATATAGAACCGTCGCTATTAGAGCGAATGGCTATATTTTCATATTGCTTCGGCTCAGAGAACTTTCCTGTATAGCGCAGCACATATTGTAAGTCAGTTTTAGTCTTTCCTGAGCTTTCGCCGGTTTTACCGGGTGCGGCTGATACATTCTGCTGGCGCAATGCGGTAATTACTTCATCGGTGGAAACATTATAAGCGCGAAGCTTCTCAGGATTCAGCCAAACGCGCATGGCATAATCTTTAGCACCCATTATTTCTGCCCGGCCCACACCATCAATACGCTTTAACTCTTTCAGGATGTTGATATCAGTGAAATTGAAAATAAAGTCCTCATCTGCATTTTTATCAGCACTGGTGATGTTCAGGTACATCAGCATGCTATTGACTTCTTTTTCTGTAGTAACCCCGGCTTTAATTACTTCCTCCGGGAGCTCATCGAGCACTGTAGTAACCCTGTTTTGTACGTTTACGGCAGCTACATCCGGATCGGTACCTACTTTAAAATAAACAGTGATCATGGTAACCCCATCGTTACCGGTTACCGTAGACATATAGGTCATACCGGGGACACCATTGATGGCGCGCTCCAATGGTAAGGCTACTGCATCTACCGAAACTTCAGCATTAGCGCCGGTGTACCGGGCAGTAACAGCTACAGAGGGCGGTACAATATCGGGGAACTGCGTAATAGGCAATTGAAATAGCGCCAGCAAACCTATTAAAGTAATAAAGATGGAGATGACCAGCGATAAGACCGGTCGTCGTATAAAAGTTTCAACCATGTTTTTTATTTCAGGTAAATAAAATGATGATGCCGGGCCCTTTTAGTAGAGCCGGAAATAGTACACAGCAGGAGTGGCTGTATTATGCAGACCTTGGTATGATTTTGTCTCCTTCTTTTACGGTTTGTATACCTTCGTAGATGATCTTGTCCTTAGGTTGTAAGCCATCGGTGACCACATAGTAATCGGCCAGTCTTTGGGAGATCTGTATACTCTTCATGCGAACAATATTGTCTTTGTCCACAACAAAAACATAGTTCTTATCCTGTATTTCAAAAACAGTTTTCTGAGGTAATAAAATAACATCCTGTAGTGGGCGTGTGATAAGAAGTTTGCCCGAAGCTCCGTGTCTCAGCCGGCCGGCCGGGTTGGTGAACTTTGCTTTGTAAGCAATATTACCGGTGTTTTCATCTATCTCGCTTTCTGCTGATTGTAGTTCACCTTCCTGCGGATACTGAGACCCATCAGGCAAAACGAGGTTGATAGCTACAATGTCATTATTGTTGTTAGCACTATTTTGTATTTGAAAGAATTCGTTTTCTGAAATGTTGAAGTAGGCGTAAACCGTACTGATGTCCGAAAGGGTAGTCAGAAAGGAGCTTGTGGTAACAAGGCTACCTTCTTTCAAGGGAATACGATCCACAATGCCATCAAAGGGTGCTGTTACGCTGGTGTATTGGATCCGTTGATGAACCGCATTTTTATCTGCCAATGCTACATCGGCTTTAGCTAGCAAAGCTTTATATTTTGCGGTAACAAGATCTAATTCTGTTTTGGCAATGATGCCTTTGTCTACCAAAGTCTGCACACGTTCCACTTCCACCTGGGATACCCGGGCATCTGCGAGCGCGCTTTTATAGGCAGCATTGGTTTTGTTCAATTCTATTTTAAGTTCGCTATCATTGATCTTGAACATTAATTGTCCTTTCCTTACCTGCTGTCCTTCTTTGATATAAATTTTATTGAGTATCCCATCAATGCGTGAATGTATTTCCACATTTTTTCCGGCCTGTATATCTGCAACATAAGGGATGCTTAAAGTGGTATCTCGTTTGTTGATCGTAATGGTGGGGTAGGTTTTATCCTGGTCTTTGTTAGCTTTTTCCTGCGACATGCTTTTGCATCCGGCAGTAAATAATATAAGTGCACTATAAAAGAAAAACGTTATTCGCTGATTCATGATTAAAGTTTATAAATAGAAGATCCTTCCCGGGTTGGAACGCCGGGTAAACGGAATAGGCAAAAAGATAGCCATACCTGTAAAGGGTTCAATGCGCTTGCATTGCTAAAAGAGCGCGCATGTCGAATCAGTAAATGTAGTAGAGATGGAGATTGCCAAAGCCGGGTAATTGCTTGGGACAGCAAGATACCACACCAAATAAGGTAGGGTGATAAATAGATGTTTGTATATAAGGTAAGCCGTAATAGAAAGCATTATGTTTTTTTGCTGCTGTCTTTAAATTTACATTACGGTATTTTAAAATGATCAGGTCGTCAATAGCGACATCCTGGTGATCTCCTTTATTCGACTGATGTTTGTTGTCTCCACACTTTAAAGGACCCTGGTAAGTAACCATGTCAATGGTCTCAAAGGAACTTCCTAAAAGTAGTAAGAGAAATAATAGTATATGTGTTATACGTTTCATCAAGTCGTTTAGAACAACAGAGGTATTGGCGAATGCTTAATCCTGAATGTTCGCAAACATAAAAGATAAGGTTGAGAAATTCAAGCGAAACCTGAATTATTTAAATATAGCAGGCTTCGCCGTTTGACAATCAGTTAAACACGGAAAAGGGAAAAAGGTTCGTTGAAGAGCCGGTTACTAAAAAATAAAAGGCCTGAATATGATCCAGACCTTTACCTCTTTTATTATTTGATTTTAGAATTTTTGCCACCAGAGTTTGGTGCCCTTGGTGTCTCCACCTATGGCCTGTGCCGCAGCTTCCTTATTAGCTCTGTTCGTATTATTTTCAATAGTGGGGTAGGTGATACGATTAGGAACCATTGAAACAGTTGGATCCAAGGAGCCAGCTACAGGTGCTATAAATAAAGGCGTTCCATCTGGTTTGTTGAAGTTTAATCTTACCCGCTCAAACCATGACTGCATGCCCTGCATATACAAGGCCAGCCATTTTTGTGTGCCAATACTATTTTTCCAATTAGATGTGCTATAGGGAACTTTTGCCAGGTAAGCAGTGGCAGTATCAGCCGGCACTCCCCAAAACTCCATACTTGCCCTCACGCCGCTATTGTAAAAGTTGGCGGCATTTCCTGTATTAATATTTCTTGCGGCGGCTTCTGCCTTCAAAAACAGAGCTTCTGAAGCTGTAAAAATAATACCCGGAAAATTGGGGCTGTACACTCTTGTGGAAGGCAATGAGAAGTTATTGGCATCAGAAGCATTATTATCACCAGCCGCATAGGGTGCACCTTTGTAAACGCTGTCTACTGTTCTTGCATACATCGGTAAACGAGGGTCATTATTGGCTACCATGTAATCCACCAACGTAGCAGTTACTACAAATTGCACCGGATCTCTGTCTATATTATTATAAGGGAAAGCCTCGGTAGCGTTGCTGGTATAAGGGAATAAAGCATTATCAGCATTGCTTTCTATAACACCACCTTGTATAGCTTTTTCAATGTAGGGTTTAGCGGTAGCTTCATCTACGTTACTCATACGCATGGCCATGCGCAACATCAGCGAATTAGCGAACTTCTTCCATTTAGTCACATCTCCCCTGTATAATACGTCACCGGCGGTGAACGAAGCGGCAGATGTATTTAATTGCGATTGGTAGCTGTCTAATTTCGCAAGCAAATCTTTATAGATAGTTGCAGCATCGTCATAAGCCGGTAAAGGCTGTTCGCTTACAGCCTCAGTATAGGGGATATTACCAAATGCATCTGTCAGCATGTGATATACCCAAACGCGCAAAACTCCGGCAATAGCATTCTGATTAACTGCAGTTGCGTCATTGGTAGCGCTTTCATTAATGATCTCTATTTCTTTTAATGCAGGGAGCACCACTGCATACATAGACCAGAGGTTTGCTGAACCTGCGTCAGAAGAACTGTACCGGCTATCTTGTTTCGAATCGGTTCCCGCCCAGTATTGTGCATAATGCATACCAATACGGTTATTAGTAAAAGTATTGTAAAGTATATCCGAAGCTCTCTTTTCTGCGAATAGTATCAGTTGTGAAGTAGTAGCGTCGGTTGGCTTGGTCGGGTCGGTATTGAGCTCTTCAAATTTACTACAGGAGCCAAGCGCAATGAGCAAAAAGATGCTGGAAATTGTATATAAATATTTCATTGTTGATAGCGTTAAGTTAGAAAGCGATGTTGAGGTTTAAACCAAAAGAACGTACAGAAGGTAGGGCGCCTCCCTCGAAGCCCTGTATGTTGCCTGAGCCATTGGCCAGGTTTGAAGGATCAACATTAGGGGCATTGGATTTAATAAGCCACAGGTTTCTGCCATAAAGTGAAAGGGTTATATTGTCCGAATTGATTTTTTCAGACCATGACTCAGGTAATTGATAACCTAAGGTCACTTCTCTTAAATAGATATAACTGGCATCATAAATATTGGCACTGTGCACATTATTGTTTCTTCCAAAATTGGCCTGGTAGTAGGTTTTTGCAGGAACATTTACCGAGTAAGGCGCATAGCTCCCGTCAGCTTGTTCTACCACACCTGATACCGGTACTCCGTTTTCCCTGATACCATTTTCGGCGGTCTCCGCCAGCAGACCAGAGTATTTCCCGTACATATTTGTATAGGAAAAGAATTTACCTCCCTGGCTGAAATCGATAAGGGTTCTCAGAGAGATATTTTTATAGGTGAACGAATTAGTGATACCGCCCACGAAATCAGGATATACACTACCTAAAGGCACAGTGGTATTCGTGAGCTGGTATAAGCCTGCCGAGTCCAGTATCTTGCGTCCCTGGTTATCGTAAGCATAGTCAAACCCGTACAAGGTTCCCAGGGGTTGGCCTTTCACAGCCACCAATGCTACCGGGGGCGTCATTCTTCTTTCCTGGCCTATCACGATCCGGTCGGTAATTTCCCTTCCATTTTGAGCTAGATCAAGAACCTTGTTGATATTCCGGGAAAAGTTAACGGCGATGTTCCAGCTAAAATTCTGCGTCTTCACCGGGGTTCCGTCTACGCGTATCTCAATACCGCGGTTATTAATTTTACCAAGATTAATGATAGAGTTGGTATAGCCCGTTGTTTGAGATACCGGGATAGAAACGATTTGATTTTGGGTAATACGATCATAGTAAGTAAAGTCAATGCCCACGCGGTTATTGAACATTTTAAGTTCTATACCCGCTTCTTTCTCCGTACTCATTTCCGGTAGCAGATCAGGGTTTCTCCTTGTTGGATCAACACCTGTCATTGATTGACCATTGAATTGAACAGGTGCCTGGTAAACCGTAAAAAGCGCAAACGGATCGGTATCATTTCCGACCTGTGCAATACCTGCTCTTAACTTACCAAAATTCAACCATTCTGCATTTTTGATCCAGTCAGAGAAGATGATAGATGTAGAAGCGGAAGGGTAGAAGTAAGCCCTAGGGCGGCCATTACGCAACAAAGCAGACGACCAGTCATTTCTTCCCGTTAATTCCAGGAATACACTATTGGTAAAGCCGATTGTAGCTGTTCCAAATACCGAATTAATTTGTTTGCGGGGGTTTTGCTCTGTTATTAAAACCGGTCCAAGACTATTGGCCAATGTGTATACGCCCGCCGATCCTAAACCGGTTGTTGTACTCCCAGTGAGCAATTTAGCATCCTGGCGCATGATGTTTCCACCAACCGTTACGTTGATGTTGAACTTCTCCCCAAGATCCTTCCTTGCGTTAGCCGTAGCCAAATAATTCATTTCTCTGAAATCGATAGTGCTTTTCATATAACTACCGGGCTGAAAACCCTTTGCTGAACGTTCTTCCTGCAGGCTATTATAGGCATCCATAAATACTTTGGTGCTCAGGGTGAGCCAATCAGTTGCGCTGTAATCCAACCCTAAAGAACCAAATACCCTGCTTCGGCTGTCATTCTGGTATTCTTCAAATCTTGTCCAGTAAGGGTTATTAGAAAAAGCAAGGGTATCGCTGGCAAATGATCTCCTGTTCCAGCTTCTTTGGGTGCCATCCGCGTATTTATAGTCCCTCATTCTGTCCATATCCCACTGGCGCTGTCCATATTCACTAAATAGCATCATCATGTTCTGACCGGTAAAACCTGTACCAGGACGGCCCTTCGCTTCTGTGTAAGCATATCTTACGCCTGCTGATGCTACAAGATCGTCTGTTATTTTATAAGTTCCATTAATACCTGCGTTTGTGCGCGATAATTTTGAGTTGGGGAGTACAAACCGTTGCCGGGTATCCGCAAATGCAATGCGTATAGATCCACGGTCGTTATTGCCGCCCATACTGATACTGTTAGTGATGGTAAGCCCGCTTTGAAAAAAATCCCTTACGTTATTAGGCTGAGGTGCCCACGGCGCTGTAATGCCAAAATCAGGGTTGCCCTTGTTTTTATCGAAAGACCAATAATGTCTCACCAATCGTCCGTCAAGACGCGGTCCCCATGACTCGTCCACACTGAACTCGGGCATCAGATCGTAGCGTCCTTTAATGGGATCGTTATACGCGGCCGAACCTGCAGATAAAAAATAATCAGCATTATCATTATACCAAAGCGTATCAAATTTTCCGCTACTCCCACCTCCGTAAAGGTTTTGATATTCAGGTAATATATATACCTTATCTGATTGGATATTTAAGCTGTAGTTAACTCCAAAGTTTTTTGATCCGGCAGATTTCTTCGTAGTAACAAGCACCACGCCGTTTTGCCCACGGCTACCATAAAGAGCAGTAGCTGCTGCGCCTTTTAATACAGATATCTGATCGATGTCATCCGGATTAATGTCCTGGATCGGATTGCCATAATCGAATCCGCCACCGCCAATTTGTTGATTAACTGAATTGGTATTGGCATTACTAAAAGGAATTCCGTCTACAATAAACAAGGCATTGTTATCTCCCTGTATAGATTTAGGTCCCCTGATGTTGACTTTGGTAGACCCGCCCATGGATCCACTATTGGTAGATATTTGAACGCCTGCTACCCGACCTGCCAGATTGTTCACGAAGTTTACTTCTTTAGCCGTTTGAATATCGCTGCCGCTTACTTCTGATACAGCATATCCTACAGATCGGCTCTTTTTTGAAATGCCCAGGGCTGTTACGGTAACTTCTTCTAACTGTTCGGGCGCTGTTTGCTGTAATTGTATCGTTAGTGCGTTTGCCGAAGTGAGTAATCTTTCCTGTGCTGCAACGCCCACGGCAGAAAAGCGTACTTTGGCGTTGGGTATAAACGGAATGGAAAAGCTGCCATCCGCCCCTGCAGTATACAGTTTCCCATCAGGATATTCTATACTCGCGGATGGCAAAGGTTCACCGGCACTGTTAGTTACACTGCCTTTTATAAAAACGGTATCCCCGGTATTGGTAACTGCGGTTGCTGTGGCAATGCTATCTGTGCCGTTAGCAGCGGTAGCGCGCTCCGTTACCGCTACTGCCTGTTTTTTTGCTGAATCAACCACTGTTTGCGCCTGGCCGGTAATAGAATCTTTAATACTATTGCTTTTTTTCCAGCTGCCCACCTCAATCTCACTGTTGTCCTTAATGTTGATCAAAATACTGTCAGTAGCAGGTGCTATAAAAGACAGGTTTAAATTGAGTAGATTATTTCGTATTTGTATAGAATCCCCCTGGCTGGCTTTTAAACTAAAAATACCTTCCATATCGGTTTTGGCGGTATCAACAGATCCTGCCTTAAAAAGATAAGTATCGCTTAATCCGATACCTGTTTTGCCGATTACTTTTCCATTAATGGTTTGTGCCTGTAATAAATTGAACGAGGTTAGGGTAACAACAATACATAATAATGCACGGTTTAGCTTCAATGACATAGTTTGTTCGATAGGGTTTAGTGTAAGTTTTCTATTGTCAGCCTTCCGTTACAATAACTTGGCCAAAGCTACTGATAGGGGATTAGAAATTCGTTAAAAAAACAAAGCCTGTAAGAATTTCTTACAGGCTTTGTGCCATAATAATTAGTTACTTATGTATAATGTTATTAAGCTACTGCTTTTTTTACAAGATCTGCTGCTTCGCTCAACAGGATAGCAGATTGTACTTTTAAACCGCTCTCATCGATCAGCTTCTTAGCTTCTGTAGCATTGGTTCCCTGTAATCTAACAATAATAGGTATTTCGATATTGCCCAGGTTTTTGTAGGCATCAATAACACCGGCAGCTACACGATCGCAACGAACGATACCACCGAAAATATTGATCAGGATGGCTTTTACCGCAGGATCTTTCATAATGATTTTAAATCCTGCTTCTACTGTTTGTGCATTGGCTGTACCTCCTACATCAAGGAAGTTAGCAGGCTCGCCGCCACTCAGTTTGATCATATCCATAGTGGCCATTGCCAAACCAGCGCCATTTACCATACAACCCACATTACCGTCAAGCTTCACAAAGTTGAGGTTATGTTTACCTGCTTCTACTTCCGTCGGATCTTCTTCTGTAATATCTCTTAAAGTAGCCAGGTCTGCGTGACGGATCATCGCATTATCATCCAGGCTCATCTTACAATCTACCGCAATGATCTTATCATCAGCCGCTTTGAACAATGGATTGATCTCCAGCATGCCGCAATCTAAACCTACATAGGCATTGTATAAATTGATAACAAACTTTACGCAGTTTTTAAAGGCTTCACCTTTTAAGCCCAGGTTAAAGGCAATTTTTCTTGCCTGGAATCCCTGAAGTCCACCTGATGGATGTACAAATTCTTTGAATATTTTTTCAGGAGTGTCATGCGCAACGTCTTCGATATTCATACCGCCTTCGGTGCTGTACATGATCACATTTTTACCACTCGAGCGATCTAATAAAATAGACAAATAAAACTCTTGCCTTTCGCTGGGGCCATCGTAGTACATATCCTGACCTACAAATATTTTGTTCACTACCTTACCAGCAGGTCCTGTCTGTATGGTTACCAGTGTACCACCCAGAATGCCCTCAGCAAACTCCTGGATATCTTCTAAAGATTTAGCCACTTTTACACCATTAATACCTGTTTCTTTTACAGTGCCTTTTCCACGACCACCTGCGTGGATCTGTGCTTTTACAACAGCGAACTTGCTGCCACTGTCAGTTTTTATCTTACGATAAGCTTCCTCAGCTTCCTGAACGGAACTACATGCGTAGCCTTCCTGCACGGGTACATTGTATTTTTTTAGTAACTCTTTCGCCTGATATTCATGAAGGTTCATAGTAAAAAACTTTTGGCACGAAGATAAGAGGAAAGTTTAAAGTTTGTATTCAAAGTTTGGCATTGCACCCGCTTCATAGAATGGATTGGGCATTTCGTCGAATATTACTTTTTTGTAAACAATGTTTTTGCAATTTTCAGATTAAATTTTTTTAATATGAAATGCTTAAACATTAAACTATTATTAGTGAGTTTAACCACATTGGGTTGGGCTATGGCTGCAAATGCCCAAACGGCGGCGGTTTCCAAAGATTCAATTAAGGTATTACAGTATAACAAAGACCTTGCAAAATTAAACGTAGACCTGTACGAGGAAAAAATAAAGTTAGCTGAAAGCCAGAATGACTTGACGGGTTTAAGAAGCGATTTGCAGAAGGCCAACGAAAAGGCAGCTCAATCTGCAACAGATAGTAAAGAGTCGGCCGCTCAAATGTCGGCAAGTGCCGGTAACGAAGCTGCAGCCAAAAAAGCTAAAAAAAATGCGGACAGAGCAGCCAGTGACAATAGGCAGGCTGTAAAATTGACCTCAAAACTTGCTGATAAAGAGGGGAGTTTCGCTAAATCTGAAAAAAACATTAACGAAATTCAAAAGAAGATAGACAAGCTAAGCGCTCAATATAGCAAGTAGTTGCTCCGTATATAACCCTAAGAGTCTGCCGTCGGCGGGCTCTTTTTTATCCTTATATTTTGCGATACGGATCAATATCTATTTCTTTCAGCGGTAAACCCCCATCAATATACAGCTTACTACCTGGTTGTAGTATCCTGGCGATATTCTTTAAAGCGGCTAACTCAATATCGGGGTGCCGGCCATCCAGCGCGCCTACCCGAATGGCAAATGCCAGGTCAAAGAGCCCGCCTGCACTATCGAACCGCACCTTCTCAATAGCAGCGGGTAAAAAGCTGGCCTTACCAGCAGCAATGGCTGCATAGCAATTTTTTACGGCCTGCTTTATTGCTTTTTCAGAACGGTCAATCCCCAGTATATAAATGCGCTCAAAACGAGATGCGATCTCCCGCGCCACGATACCCGTTCCACAGCCAATTTCCACTATACGTATATTTTCATGCAGGGGAAGAGCATCTATGATTTCTTGAAGCCGTTGTGATATAAGTTGAGCCATAATGCAGGTATTTTAACCGAAATTGTTAGTTGTTCGACCGTTGCAGGTGCATTTTTAGTAAGAATAATTCCATCCCCACTCGTCCTTCGCCAATATTTCGGCAACTACAAAGCCTGCTTTTTTATAGAAATTGACGGCATGTACATCTGCCCGTTCACGTCTACACGGCAGGCCGCGTGTTCACTGAATGCCCAAGGAAGCAGTTTTTTTCCCAGACCCATACCGATATAACCCGCACCTAAGAAAAGCATTTCTATTTTACGATCCACTATTGATATAAAACCGTTTACCTTGTAGTTGCCCACCAGGCAATGCACATTTAGTTCCCCGAAATTAATTTTTTGTAGTATTGTTTTAACAGCATTAAAGTTTTTCTGACTGGGAAAATGATGAGTGTCCAGTACTGACCGCTCCCAAACCTGCGCAGTAGGGCCGAACTGTCTTTTTTCAAATTTTTTGATGTGAAAGTTCATATTCGATGGCTGCGATTGCTGTGCATGTTCCATAAGGGCTATCTTAAAATATTAATAAAACTAAGGCCTGCAAAGGTATTAACGTTTTCAACTTCTGCTAAGCTATTCCCTTTCACTATATTTGCTCACTTAAAATAATATCCCTATGAGTGAGGTTATTGTACAAAAAGTAAATGAAACTGCAGCTTTTTTAAAGTCGCAATATGATGGGCAACCGCAGGTTGCAATTATATTGGGAAGCGGGCTGGGTAATTTTGTACAAAAAATAAGGGTAGAAAAGGAGGTTCCTTATACGGATATTCCCAATTTCCCGGTTTCCACCGTTAAAGGGCACTCAGGCAAGCTGATCTTCGGCGAACTATCTGGTAAAAAGGTAGTCGCAATGAGCGGTCGTTTTCATTATTATGAAGGGTATACTCCGCAGGAGGTGGTTTTCCCGATACGGGTGTTAAAGCTGCTGGGCATACAAACGCTTTTATTGAGCAATGCTGCGGGTGGTGTAAATGAAGCATTTAGCGTAGGAGATATTATGATTATTAACGATCATATCAGCTTTGGTACGCCTAACCCGCTTATTGGTAAGAATATAGAAGAATGGGGCACGCGTTTCCCTGATATGAGCGAACCCTACAAAAAACATTTGATTACCAAAGCCAGGGAAATAGGGCAGGCGGCCTCCATACAATTACATGAAGGTGTTTACTTCGTGGTAACGGGGCCTACGTTCGAAACGAGGGCTGAATACAGGCTGATTAAAATTGTAGGCGCCGACGCAGTGGGCATGAGCACCGTGCAGGAGTGTATTGTTGCCAATCACATGGGAATGGATGTTTTTGCAGTAAGCATTATAACCGATCTGGGTATCCGCGAGGAAGAAAATGTAATTACGCACGAAGAAGTGCTGGAAGCCGCAAATGCTGCAGAACCTAAACTGGCACATCTTTTTACCGAATTGATAAAAGCTTTATAGAGATTTAATGAGGGCGATATTTTTACTGGTATTGATTATAGCGGGATTTTCCGTATCTGCTCAAAACCCTGTCAGGGGCGTGGGTGACCGCTTTAGAGGCATTGCCAATGCCGGGGGAGGCTCCGACTCCATTGGGCGGAGAAATAAGTTTGAAGATTCTGTTACCATTAGTTTTCGCTACCTGGATACGGCAAGAGCCTATCGGGTAGATTCTTCTATAAATGATTTCACTTCAAAGTATCCTATCCCGGCCGATTATTTCCATCTCTCTAATACAGGTGCAGCAGCTCAGTCCTTTTTATTTGCTCCCAACATGAAATCTGGCTGGGATGCCGGTTTTCACGCGTATGATATTTATAAGTTTACGGTTGATAAAGCCCGCTTTTTTACTGTAACAAGGCCTTATTCAGAAATAAGCTATATGTTGGGTACACGCAGCGAACAAATGATAGAGCTGATGCATACCCAGAACATCAAACCGCAGTGGAATGCCAGCGTGCATTATCGTATGATTGGAGCTCCGGGTATCTATCGCAACCAGAAAACCAGCCACAATAACTACGCAATTACCAACTGGTTTCAAACAGAGGACAGGCGTTATACTAATTACGTAGCCATTATTGCGAACAAGCTAAAAGGAGGCGAAAGTGGTGGTATACTGAACGATGCTAACTATATAGATAACCCCGACTACGCTGAACGCATACGGGTTGATACGAAGCTTGGCAGCGATCAGGGGGCTGGATCCGGTATCTTTAATACCGATGTTCCTACCGGTAATAATTATGAGGATTTTAATGCATTAATGCGGCATCAATATGACCTGGGGCGTAAAGACTCATTGGTAAACGACAGCACCGTGATACCTTTGTTTTTCCCGCGTGTACGCCTGGAGCATACTATTCGTTATAGTACCTACAAGTACCTGTTTTCTGATGCAAGTCCGCGGGCACAGTATTACAGTGATTATTATAACCAGTCTGTAGTAAGCTCCCCTTTTAGAAGAGAAGATTTTTGGAAAGAGTTAATGAACGACTTTTCTATTTACACATTCCCGGATGAAAAAAATACGCAGCAGTTCTTAAAATTGGGTGTAGCCCTCCAAAATCTTACGGGCATATTCAGGGACGGCCTCACGGAAACTACAGATGGCGTTAATTATGCTGACGATAAAACAAATAAAGGATATAACATCATAGGACATGGTGAGTATCGTAACCGTACTAAAAATCAACGCTGGGATCTTTTAGCACGCGGTAACCTGCATTTCGTAGGTATGAATGCCGGCGATTATGATGCATCGGCAAGTATTCAAAGCTCTTTTGGCGAAAAGATAGGTTCTCTAAGGTTGGGCTTCGAAAATGTAAACCGCAGCCCGTCTTATATTACTAATGCCAATAGCTCTTTTTATTACATGAAGGATACAGTAAATCTTAAAAAAGAGAACAGCACCCATCTCTACGCCACCTTATACCAGCCGTTGATTAAACTAAGATTAACAGGGCATTACTACCTGGTAAATAATTACATTTATTACACGGATTTTTATAATATCAACCAGGCTGCTCTTTTCAACATGTTGCAAATATCTGCCCATAAAACATTTGAGTTTGGCAAAAAAGGTCAGTATAAGTGGATATCGGATAACTATTTTCAGCAGGTAATTGGCAATGGCCCGGTTAACGTACCTTCCTGGTTAACCCGCAACCGGATTATGTATGAAGGTAACCTGGGCTTTAATAACCTGAAGATAGCAATGGGTCTCGATACCCGCTATCGTACCAATTATAAAGGCAATAACTATTCTCCGCTGCTGGGACAGTTTTTCTACCAGGACAGTACTACGGTTAAATACAAACTACCTGATATTGCCGCTTTTGTACACTTCCGGATCAATTCTTTCAGGGCATTTCTTCGTGCAGAAAACCTTAACACATTTAGAAGCCTTACAGGTGTTGACGGGAGAACATCGTACGGGTTTACTAATAGTAATTTTGCTGCGCCCGATTATCCTTATGCCGGGTTAATTATACGATTTGGTATCTTCTGGGGCTTTGTTAACTAGTGTTTTTTAGTGTTGATCGTTCCGGGATAAACCCGAAGATAAACCTGTGCCGCAACCGGGATGCTGCCGTATAAGGTAGCGAGTTTATTGTCGGGCAGGTAAAAGCTCGCCTGTGCTCCAATTGCCAGCCTGGTTGGGTTCTTTTGTAAAAGATCGTAAGATGCACCTGCTGTTAAAGCGTGTACCGGTAACAGCGCATTGTGACTGAAATCTGCTTCGTTCAAATCCAGTTCTTCAGCTGATTTTTGTATCCATTCGTAGCGGCTATATAAAGCAGTCCTTTTAATAGTATAAGAACCTTCTGCTAATACAGCATTTTCGCCAATATGGCCTTTGGTTTTGTTAAGGCCCCACAAAACTGTAAAATTGGTATGCGTATGATCCTTTCCTTTTGAGCTATAAGTAGCAGAAGCGGTTGTACGGTTTACATCCTCATTCAGATGCAGGGGCTCGGGTTGCTTAATAAATCCATGAGAAGCCTGCAGTGCCCATTTAGGGGAAGGGTTAAAAGATAATCTCCCGCTCCAGCTGTCAAACCGGGGTTTATCAAAATTATACCGGTTTTCATTGGGCTCACGACCCGTAAAAGATGATGCCTCTATTTTCCAGTTGCGATAGCGATAGCCCAAGGTAGCGACACCAAAAGTAATATGCGTCGCATCCACCCAGTGATGGCTCAAAGGAGCATCGGGATTGAAGAAGCCGGAACTACGGTGTACAAAAGCGGAAGGGCCCAGGGCCGGCTCTCCGGGATAGGCTAAATAGAGGAAAAGATCTGATTGCGTGGAAAAAGCATGCGCATAACTTACTGAAAGCTCTGAAATGAGATCATGCGGATGTTGCCTGTCGATCAGGGCTTGTCCTTTGTAAGTTTCTCCTGTTTGAAAAAGAAGGGGATACCCGTTTCCGCCGATCGTGACTGGGTCCGCTGAAAACATGGTGCTAAAGTGAAATAAGCCTTTCGTGCCCACGGCCTTTTGGCCCATAAACATCACCATATTAGGTGCATCAAATTTTTTTCCGCCGCGTACGCCTTTATTAAACAGGTCCTGATTATTGTACCTGAGAAAAACATTGCCATGCACCATATACATCCATTTTTTAGAATGAAACATATACGCATACACAGGGGAATTGTCGGGCAGCCAGGAGGTTCCTGATCCGTTTCTCGACATAGGCAGGTTACGGGAAAAAGCATTGCTCATAGGCATTTTTGGGGCTGAATGCTCAGGGGGATGTATGGTGTCTGCAACAGGAGAGGTAGTGCCTGTATTGTGATGAGCTGTATCTTTATGCTGCTGATGATGTTCTTGCTGGGATAGGCCCGTTATGCTTTGTAAAGACAATGAAAATGCAATAATTATAGATTTCATACCTGATAGTTTAAAGAGATTACAAATAGCTGGCTAACATGATACCACTCATGAGGATCATTGCACCATCCTCAACGATGGTCACTGTACTCATCGGAAGGTTAAACACAGTACCAAGGCAGGCACATTGTATCTTTCTTTTATTCAGTACACTTTGGAGAACGCCTACCAGGCTTACCGACATAATAATAAGCGTTGCTGTGTTGGTAATTACCGGGTCGAAATGCAATGCGTAAGCAATGCCTAGCAATAGCTCAATAAACGCATAGATATAACCCCATGCGGGTAATCGTTTGGCCACAATGTCATACATCTGGTAGCTCTGTGCAAACCCTTTCAGGTTAAGCAGCTTAAAAAAGGAAAATGTGAGAAAAAAACCACTCATAAATACATTCATCCATTGCATCCAGTCAATACCGCCTGCTTGTGCACTGAGTAAAAATGAAAGCCCGGTAATGTAGGCAGCTATCAGCAAAAGAGGTTGATAAGCGGCCAGCCAGGTCTTTTCTTCCATTTCGCCGGCTTCCATGTCATTTTTTCCGGCATCTGTAATGGTATAGTTACCGGCCTTTTGTATCACCTGCTGTAATGTAGCTGTAGTAACATGTTGCTGCATGCTAATGCGCGCCTGGGGGTTGGTTAACTGCACTTCGGCTGCTGTTATATCGCCGTACTTTAATAGTTCGTTCTTCACTTTTGCTACACAGCTATTACAGGTCATGCCTGTTATTTCGTATTCATGTGTCATCGTAATTCAATTTTGATCGTTAATTTTTAATTGTGATACAAAACTAAAAACGATAAGTGCCGGCATTGTTACAGTATTCCCGGTTTGATTTGTAAGATTTACAGGTCTTCGAGGTTACGGCGGTTCTTTTGTTTTAGATTCTTAAAAAAAGTAGGAGAGAGCCCTGTTTCCTTTTTAAACTGGTTAGAAAGGTAGGCTACACTACTATAGCCCAGCTTGTCGGCTATCTGCGAAAGTGTTAACTCATCATAGGTAAGCAATTCTTTAATTCGTTCAATTTTTTGAGCGATATAGTATTTTTCAATGGTAATACCCTCCGACTCAGAAAATATAGAGCTTAGGTAATTGTATTCATAAGAAAGCTTACCTGCAATAAAGCCAGAAATGTTATGGGGCTCGTTATTGCTATTGTAATGAACCAGTTCAACAATAGCGTTTTTTATTTTCTCAGTCACCCTGCGTTTGCGGTCATCAATAATCTCAAAGCCCAGCTTCGCCAATTCTTCACGTATGGATATTATTTTGTCGCCAGGCACTTCCGTTTCTGTAACGGTTACTTCTCCCAGGCCTACCAGGGTGGGGTGTAATCCCCCCTTGCGAAATATGTCGCCTACTAACATTTTGCAACGGCTGCAAACCATATTTTTCACATAAAATGTCATATGCAAACCAAAAATCTGCTACTGTATTTTACAAAAGTAATCAACCTCCGCAGATATTCACAATAACCGAAAATCACCAATAAGGTTGTAAATAAGATAGGGGCTTAAAAAAAGGAAAGCCGCCCTTGTGAGGCGGCTATTTATATCTGGGTTTCTGATGTTATTAACCAAAAATTCCTTTCCTGAGGCTTCTGATGCCTTCTCCTATTTTAAAGCCGTTATGATAAACTTCAATTTTGTAATCACCGGGTTTAAAACCTTCTAAATTCTTAATAGGGAATGAAACGCCTTTACGGGTGCCGGTTTCATACTCTACCGGAATTTTCGCTGTAAAGTTTCTGTCACCATCCTGGCGGGTAGTCATAGCCCCGGATCCCAATTCGGAATTCTGAACAATACTGCCCTTAGGATCGGTAACAACTACATATAGGTCAGCCGGACCTGATGTGGTGATCCTGTTTTCTATATTGAACGCGATCTGTAATTTATCAACTCTCCTGGCAAAACTTGTTTCTTTTTCTTTACCATTTTTTCTTTCCTTGAAAGGAGTAACTGACATACCCGAAGCTGCAAGCGTGCTGGCAACATCTACAGTATTAGCCAATTCATCATTTTCAGCAGTACGCATATCCAGGTTTTGGGTTAACACGTCTTTTTCTGATGTCAAATGTGAATTACGTGCTGTAAGCTCCTGGTTTTCGCCTTTAAGTTGAGTAACCTGAGCCTCCAATCTTCCGATCTGGCCGTTCAATTCGCCAATCAGCTGACGCGCCCTTTTCAGGTCGGCTGCAGTTGCATTATTATCACTTAATATTTTATTGATTTCTGATTTCCTTGAATCAATTTCTTTCTGTAAAGCTGTTTTCTCTCCCTGCAGGTTATTATTAGCTCCTGTTATAGAATCCAGGCGCATTTCAGCAAGGTTAAACATTTGTCTTAACGAATCTGATTCAGACATTACGGTTTCTGTTTGAGCGTCGGTGCCTGAGAAAACATTTCCGCTTTCAGGTCCTGAATTCTTGTTCCAAAGCATAAAGCCCCAGGTTCCAAGTAATGCGGCTACTAAAAGACCTATAATGAGGTTTCTACCACCATTAGAACCAGAGGGTGTATTATTGGATGGCTGCTGAGAGGCAGAGGGATAATTTGTGTTTGCCATAAAACAATAATTTTTTTTTAATTTAAAAACTGCACTAAAAAACTGCAAATTAATGCAGTAGGTTAAAAAATTTTCTTATATTTTTTAAAATATCTTTTCTGTCAAAACATAAACTATGCCAAACCAACCAAGCTGGCCGCTCTTACTGTTATTTTGATAATATTTTGGGATTTAAAATTATCTTGCGTGCATGTCAGTGGATAAGGTTATATCGGATTGGAAGAAAAATGCCTATAAACCAATATATTGGATAGAAGGCGATGAAGAGTTTTATGTGGATCAGTTAGTTGATTATGCTGAGCATCATATACTTAGTGAAAGTGAAGCATCCTTTAATCTGACTGTTTTTTATGGAAAGGACGCTGCATGGCCCGATGTGCTGAATGCCTGCCGTAAATATCCTATGTTTTCCGACAGGCAGGTAATTATTATTAAGGAAGCCCAGCAAATGAAAGATGTAGATAAGCTGGAACCCTACATACAGACGCCCCTGTCGTCGACCATATTATTGGTTGCGTTTAAAGATAAAAAGCTGGACTCCCGTACCAAATTTGCCAAGTTGGTAAAGGAAAAAACAGAGTACGTTGTAGCCAAAAAATTATACGACAATGCGCTGCCCGAATGGGTAAATACGGCGGTGAAAAATATGGGCTATACTATTTCGCCTAAAGCTAACAGCCTCATTGTAGACCATATTGGCAACGACCTGAGCCGGATAAAAAATGAGATAGATAAGATACTGATCAACCTCGGTACCCGGAAATCCATTACGGAAGAAGATGTAGAGAATTATGTAGGGATCAGCAAGGAGTTTAATGTATTCGAGCTGCAAAATGCCATTGCTACCCGCAATATGGCCAAAGCCGTACGCATCATTCAGTATTTTGCAGCCAACCCTAAAGTGGCGCCGATACAGCTGGTATTACCCTCTCTTTATTCTTTTTTTATTAAAACCTATATGGTCTTTGGTGCCTCCGGGGGCGAAGATGCTATTGCCAAACAGATTGGCGTAGGACCATTTTTTGTAAAAAGCTACTTACAGGCGTCAAAAACCTATAGTTTCAGGGATGTGGAGAAAATACTGCTGTTGCTACATAGCTATAACCTGAAAAGCCTGGGCATTAACGCTGCAAGGGTAGAAGATGCAGAGCTGCTGAAAGAAATGGTGGTGAAGATTATGATGTAGGAAGCGTGTTCATCGTTCATGGCTTATAGTTCATAGCTGATTGGAAAGATAATGAACCAGTAACTATGAACAGTACTTTTCATTCTGTATCTGTCAACTGTTAACTTTCATATCTTCTCTATTCCTCCTGTCCCATCCACATAGCGCCACCAACACTGTTGCGTGTAGCGCCCGTTACAGAGCTCAGCACATTATACTCTTCGCGCCAGCGCAATACGCCTATTAAAGCCATAATCAACGCTTCTTTGTATTGAACCAGCTGCTCATCAGGTACAATAACTTTTACAGGGCCCAAAGCTTCCTGTAAACGTTCTACCAGGTAGGTGTTTAGTGCACCGCCGCCCGTAGCGAGTAATTGCTCTTCTCCTTCGGTGGCTACTCTGTTGGCCATTACTGCATTTTTTATTTGCCTTACAATATGCGCCACATAAGTATGCAAGGCATCAGCGTTGGACATCTCATACTTTTTGATGATAGGATATACGGTATCAGTACCAAAACTATTGGCTAATGATTTCGGGATAGGGTGCGTATAATAAGCTAGTCCGTTAAGCTCATTTAACAGCGCCTGGTTGGTTTGTCCGCTTCTGGCTAAGGCGCCGTCGTTATCAAATTCCTGTCCGGCCTCATTAGCCAGCATATTTAAAACGCGGTTAGCGGCACAAATGTCAAATGCTTTATAGCCCCCTTCAGTATTGATCGATATATTGGCAATGCCGCCGATATTGAGGAAATATTGATAGTTGGAGAAAAAAAGCTGCTCTCCAATGGGCACAATGGGCGCTCCCTGTCCGCCAAATGCAATATCCATTGCTCTAAGGTCTGTAATCACAGGCAACTGTGTAGTAGCTGCAATAGCGGCGCCATCACCCAGTTGGGCAGTCATTTTTTTGGAGGGAATATGAAACGTAGTGTGTCCGTGTGATGCAACAACCGCTACTTTAAACTGCAGTTGATATTTTTCTATAAACTCGTTTACCCGTTGACCTATATAATGACCATATTCCGTATGCAAAAGCTGGTAATCCAATGCAGACAGCGAAGTGGCATTCTTTAATTTGTTAACCCATTCGTTGCTGTAGGGTATACATTCCGCATGAAGGAGCTCATATTTCCACTTGCCGCCATTTTCCAGAATTTCAGTAAAAACAATGTCCAGTCCGTCCAGCGAGCTACCGCTCATTAAACCTATAGCACGATAAATCATGGTAGAGTTGAAAATTTTAATGATAATAAAATAACAGGAAACTTTGCCGGCCCCCGATTCAAATATTCAAAGCAAATGGGTTCATACAATTGCAACGATTGATATTCTCAGGCCTGATTCATAAAGAAATATAAAATCCTGTATGTTTGCGAAAGTAATAAAACACGCCAGTAATTATATCGCTTCATAAAAAAAGCCAATACCAATGATCATAAATTTAAGTGAGCATCATAGCCTGTTGAGTAACTGGATAAGCGAATTGAGGGATGTGGAGGTTCAGAATGACCGCATGCGGTTCAGACGTAATTTGGAGCGTATTGGAGAAGTGATCGGTTACGAAATAAGCAAGACCCTGCCTTTTGAAATCGTAGAAACACAAACGCCTTTGGGCATTTCCAACAGTAAGAAACTATCAGAACAACCCGTATTAGCCACGATCCTGCGTGCTGGTTTAGCTTTGCACCAGGGATTGCTGAGCTATTTCGATAAGGGCGATAACGCCTTTATATCGGCTTACCGTAAGCATCACAAGGATGGTAGCTTTGAAATTGAAATTGAATACATCAGCACTCCGGACCTCGAAAACCGTATTGTAATTGTTTCGGATCCGATGTTGGCAACGGGAGCTTCACTGGTTAAAACCATCCAGTTCCTGAAAAATGAGGGCCAGCCAAAAGAAATTCATATTGCCGCAGCAATTGCATGCGTAGATGGTTTGGAGTACGTTTCCAGGGAAGTGCCGGAAGCAACCATCTGGTGTGGTGATATTGATGAGGAGATCACTGCTAAGGGATATATTGTACCGGGGCTGGGCGATGCAGGTGACCTGGCTTATGGTAGTAAAGTGCAAAATTGATTCGAAATAATGCCCAAAATAGTTCAGGCAACCTCCTGGGTTGCTTTTTTTCTGTGCTACACAATCAACCTTACCGAATTTCCGCTCTGAAACAGGTATTTAAAACCCGGAGAATTGAATTTTCCGGAAAAAGTATAAAAACTAATGGATGTAAACCAAGTGTTTCTGTGGTTTTCCGCTAACGAAATTTTTAAAGCAATATGAATAAATCGATTGGTCAATTCCTTGAAATAGTGGGTAAAAGAAATGCCGGAGAGCCGGAATTTTTACAGGCAGTTACTGAAGTTGCAGAGTCTCTTATCCCTTACATAGAATCGCAGCCCAGATATAAGGATAGTAAAATACTGGAGCGTATCGCCGAGCCGGAAAGGGTGGTTATATTCAGGGTGCCATGGCTAAATGACCAGGGTGAAGTACAGGTGAACAGGGGCTTTCGCGTTCAGATGAATAGTTCAATAGGTCCATATAAAGGAGGGTTGCGATTTCATCCAACCGTTACATTGAGCGTATTGAAGTTTCTCGCTTTTGAGCAGGTGTTTAAAAATAGCCTTACTGGTTTGCCAATGGGCGGGGGGAAAGGCGGCTCCGATTTCGATCCCAAGGGGAAGTCTGATAATGAAATTATGAAATTCTGCCAGAGCTTTATGACAGAACTATACCGCCATGTGGGGGATGATATTGATATTCCTGCCGGAGACATAGGTGTTGGTAAAAGAGAAATTGGCTACTTGTTCGGGCAATATAAACGTATCACCGGTACTTTTAATGGCGTATTAACCGGTAAGGCATTTGAATGGGGTGGTAGCCTTATCAGACCTGAAGCAACCGGATATGGCCTGGTGTATTTTGTGGAGGAAATGTTGAAGGATAGGGAGGAGACCCTGGTAGGGAAAAGAATACTGATTTCAGGTTCGGGTAATGTGGCGCAGTTTGCCGCTGAAAAATGTATCAGCCATGGGGCAAAAGTGTTAACGATGTCCGATTCGGAGGGGTTTATACACGATGCGGCGGGGATTGACCAGGAAAAGCTGGAATTTATAAAAGAACTTAAGAATGTACGCCGGGGACGTATTAAAGAGTATGCGGATCATTTTGGATGTGCGTATTACTCCGGGGAAAAGCCGTGGACAGTTAAATGTGATATAGCTTTGCCTAATGCCACGCAAAATGAGCTCACTTTGGCTGATGCTGAAATACTGATTAAAAATGGTTGCTATTGCGTTGCTGAGGGTGCTAATATGCCTTGTACACCCGAGGCTGTAGCAGCTTTTAATGAGGCCAGGGTTTTGTATGCACCTGGCAAAGCTGCCAATGCTGGTGGTGTGGCGGTCTCAGGCCTGGAAATGTCGCAAAATTCATTGCGCTATAGCTGGGGAAGAGAAAAGGTTGATCACAAGCTCAGGGCGATTATGACAGACATTCATCATATCTGTGTTAAACACGGTAAAGACGAACAGGGACATATTAACTACGAAAGAGGAGCGAACATCGGTGGATTTGTAAAGGTAGCCGAGGCTATGTTGTCGCAGGGGGTTGTGTAAGCCGGTTTGAATAAGCCTGTCCGATTGGAGGGAAAGCTAATTGTAGTATCATTGTACAAATAATAGCTATGTCTGCACAGGTTTATCTTATTCCCAGTTTTTTGTACGAAAATGCCCTGCACGTGCTGCCCGGCTATATTCTGGAAGCAATAGAGCAGTGTAACGTGCTGTTTGTAGAAAATGAGCGCTCGGCCAGGCGATACATTAAGCAGCTAAAAAAAGAGATCGTTATTGACAGCTATGAATGGTTTACCATCGGGAAAGCCGAGCAGGACCTGGTTCAGGCTTTTCGAAACAGCCTGAAGGCGGGTAAAACGATCGGGATCATTAGTGAAGCGGGCTGTCCGGGTGTGGCAGATCCGGGGCAGATATTGGTGGGAGCAGCACAGGAAATGGGGGCGGTTGTGGCACCACTGGTAGGTCCCAGCTCTATTTTGCTGGCGCTGATGGCCAGCGGTATGAATGGTCAACAGTTTGCTTTTGCGGGTTATCTTCCAATTGATAGCCAGGAGAGAATGAAGGCCATAAAGGAACTGGAAGCCGAATCGAAAAAAAAGGACAGCACACAGATTTTTATTGAAACACCTTATCGTAATAACCCAATGCTGGAAACCCTGGTAAAAACCTGTCAGCCTGCTACAAAAATATGCGTGGCAGTTAATATTACCGGTCCCGATGAAATGATAAAAACACGCACGGTACAGCAATGGCAGCAGCAAACCATTAACTTACACAAGAAACCAGCAATTTTCCTGCTAAAAGCCTGATGCCGGCGCGGCCTCTTTCATAGAAATGATACTGTCTACAATATACCGGGTATTACCGCGCCAGGGTAGTGCGCCGTTATACTCCTTGTAATGAAGGTCGAACCGCTTACCCGAATTCATCTTCAGTATATCGAATACCTTTTTGTCTTTTATGGAAAATTCGAATTCATTGGACTGAACTCCGCCCGTTGCAGAGCCTCTTATCCCTTCCTGTATCAGCTTTCCCTCGAAGGTTTTAAATAACTGCCCTTTTTCCACCGCAAAGTTCAAATAACCCGATTTTACGCCGTCTGAAGTGTAGGGGTAATAGAATTTCCAGTAGATATAGCCTGATCCCAGCAGCAAAATCACCAAAATGGCCATAAAAAAGTACCTGGCACAGCCACTTCGTTTCTTAGGTGGCACGGTTGATGCAGAAATGGGTTCTATAGGCATAAAAAGGTTTTTACTTAATTAAACTTTAATAATACAATATTAATTTATTGCATTAAATTTGCGGCTCTAAAAGTACTATTTGTTTTTATATGAACAATCTTTTAAGTCATACCAAACATTTCATGTTTCACCCGGACATTACGACCGGTGTGTATGCGGTAGGCTTTGATGTGTTTATATTTTCGCCGCGTCCCCAACGCTGTTGTCCTCTATGCTGACAGGACATACCTATCGCCAAAGGCGCCTGTCAGTGGAAAAATTCGGAACCTAACAAACTTTCGGGCAGGCACCCAACACAATTTAGAAATACAAATAGTGAACAATCAGGAAATTATAGTAAGAGTAGCTGTCTCTGAAGACAAAACATATTCTACCATCATTACCGATGAAATGGAGTCATCGGCAAAGGCAAGAGGTACTGGTATTGCCAAACGCAGCCCCGATTATATTGAGAAAAAGATAGATGAAGGAAAGGCGGTGATAGCACTTACCAAAGGCGGCGACTGGGTGGGGTTTTGTTATATCGAAACCTGGAGCCATAACGAGTATGTAGCCAACTCAGGTTTGATCGTTTCTCCTAACTTTCGCAAAAGCGGCGTTGCAAAAAAGATCAAACAAACAATATTTAATCTGAGCAGGAAGCTGTATCCCCAGGCCAAGATATTTGGTTTGACTACGGGCTTAGCTGTAATGAAGATCAATAGCGAACTAGGCTATGAACCGGTTACTTATTCAGAGTTAACGCAGGATGAGCAGTTTTGGGCAGGATGTAAGAGCTGTGTAAACTATGAGATCCTGATGAGTAAAGAAAGAAAGAATTGCATGTGCACGGCCATGCTGTACGATCCCAAAGATCATTACGAGCCAGAGGAAACAAAGGCCTTCTTTGAAGAAAATCAATCCGGCCTGGAGCGCTTGTTACGCTTTAAGCAATGGAAGTTTTTAAAGCCTTTTCGCCGTAAAGAAAAAAATGGGGGCGGCGGCTCATCGTTAAAAGTATTTTTTAATTCACTTTTTCATTAAAATAAATTATTAGATGGCTAAAAAAGTTGTTTTAGGTTTCAGCGGCGGTTTAGACACTACTTTTTGTGCAAAGTATCTAACCGACGACAAAGGCTATGAAGTACATAGCATCATCGTAAATACCGGCGGTTTTAGCGAGCAGGAATTAGAGCAGGTAGAAGCCCATGCCAAAAAATTGGGTGTGAAATCGCATAAAACCGTAAATGCCGTAAAAAACTATTACGACTCCATCATCAAATACCTGGTGTTTGGTAATATCTTAAAAAATAACACCTACCCTTTAAGCGTATCAGCCGAGAGGCTGAGCCAGGCGCTTCATATAGCAGATTATGCCAAACGCCTGAACGCTGATGCGGTGGCGCATGGCAGCACAGGTGCAGGTAACGACCAGGTTCGCTTTGACATGGTGTTAAACATCATTGCCCCGGGTACAGAAATTATCACGCCCATCCGTGATCTGAAGCTGAGCCGTGAGTCGGAAATAGAATACCTGAAGAGCAAGGGTGTTGAAATGAATTTCGAAAAAGCTGTTTACTCTATTAATAAAGGACTTTGGGGTACCAGCGTAGGAGGCAAGGAAACACTGAACTCAAAAGGATTATTACCTGAAGAAGCATGGCCAACGCAGGTAACTAAAACGGGTAGCGAAGAAGTGAGCTTGACGTTCGAAAAAGGCGAGTTGACGAAAGTAAATGATCAGTCTTTTGATCATCCTACCCAAGCGATCCAATATTTACAGACCATCGCAGGTCCTTACGGTATCGGTCGCGATATTCATGTAGGAGACACTATAATCGGCATTAAAGGTCGCGTAGGGTTTGAAGCCGCAGCGCCGATGCTGATCTTAAAAGGTCATCATGCGTTGGAAAAGCATGTGTTGAGCAAATGGCAATTGCAGTGGAAAGACCAGGTATCACAGTTTTACGGAACCTGGTTGCATGAAGGACAGATACTGGACCCTGTAATGCGGGATATGGAAGCTTATCTTGAAAGCAGCCAACGCAATGTTACGGGTAAAGTATTCATTCAGTTACATCCTTACCGATACCAGGTAATAGGTATTGAAAGTGATTTTGATCTCATGAACAGCGCATTTGGTAGCTATGGCGAAATGAACGCGGGCTTCACCGGCGAAGATGTAAAAGGCTTTACCCGTATATTTGGCAATCAAACAGCCATTTACCACCTGGTAAAAGAAAGCGTGAATCAAAAGAACGCAAGCGAATTCTAAAATTAAGTTGACAGAATATAGGTGACAGTTGACAGGAGGAGTACCAACTGTCATTGGCCATCTGCCAACTATCATCTTTATAATTATGATAAACGTAGGAATAATCGGCGGAGCAGGGTATACGGGCGGGGAATTGATCCGGTTACTGATCAATCATCCGGAGGTAAACATCAGCTATATTCATAGCCGCAGCAATGCAGGTAAGTATGTTTATGAAGTGCATAAGGATCTGCTGGGTGATACGGATTTGAAATTTAGCGGCGAGGTTTTACAGGATATCGATTGTTTATTCCTTTGCCTGGGCCATGGTGAATCCACTAAATTCCTGCAGGAGCAACCTGTTAACGACACTATAAAGATTATTGACCTGGCTAACGATTTTCGTTTAAGGAACGATCGGGTACAGGCCTCCGTCAATCGTACTTTTGTATATGGCTTGCCCGAGCTGAATAAGGAAGCAATTAAGGCGGCTCAAAACATCGCCAATCCGGGATGTTTCGCCACTACTATACAGCTGGGCTTGTTGCCTTTGGCAAAAGCCGGGTTACTAAAAGATATCTATACAACCGGTATTACCGGCAGTACCGGCGCAGGCCAGTCTTTAAGCGCTACCTCTCATTTTAGCTGGAGAGCCAATAATATACAAGCGTATAAAACATTAACCCATCAGCACCTGGGGGAGATCGGAGAATCCTTACATCAGTTACAAGGAGATGATACTGATTTTGACCTGAGCTTTGTGCCCTGGCGGGGTGATTTTACAAGAGGCATTTTTGTAAGCTCAACGGTGACCACGGATCTGGCCTTAGAAGAACTGAATCCCCTGTTCGACGATTTCTATAAAGACCATCCTTTTACACAGGTAAGCCGAACATCTGTATTTTTAAAGCAGGTGGTGAATACCAATAAAGCCGTTATTCATTTAGAAAAAGCCGGTAATAAGCTGGTCGTTCACTCTGCTTTGGATAACCTGCTCAAAGGAGCCAGCGGTCAGGCGGTGCATAATATGAACCTGGTGTTTGGGTTGGACGAAACGCTTGGATTGAGATTGAAACCTGCTGCTTTTTAGCAAACCCGGTTTTATTTATGCAGGAACGACTTTTTAATTTCTTGTGATTTTAAAGCGAATCATTAATTTCACTATTAAGAGAAATTTATTGGCTTATGGCTAAATATGAACGCCTGAAAATAGGTAAAGGCTATATCAGCGGTTACTGTTCCATTTTTCTTTCTATACTGGCACTTGGGGGAATGCTTTGCTTTCGCTATCCCGAGCGGTTAACCACGCCAGAGTTTAGAGAAGTATATACCGGCGAAAGCATGGCTTCTTTAATCACCGCAGTTATTATCGCCGCTTTCTTTTTTGCTTTGTTGAGTTTAATCCTGAGTAATAAAATCAAGCTGGCTGCGATCGGTGCCGGCTTGTCTGGTATCGCGGTTGTATTGGGTGCTTTTGGCATGGAAGGGCGCAGCGTTGAAAAAACTTCCTGGCATATCGGTTTGGATTGGTTGCTCTTAGACCTGTTATTGATGGCCGTTATATTTGTACCGCTTGAATTATTTTTTCCTAAACGTAATAAACAGGCAAGGTTTCATGAGGAGTGGAGGACCGACCTGGTGTATTTTGCTATCAGCCACCTGTTCATTCAATTCTTCGGTGTGGTAACACAAAAGCCGGCGATGCTGTTCTTTGGCTGGATCGGGTTAGATAAAATACATGCCTGGGTAGCCGATCTTCCTTTTATCCTGGGTTTGTTACTGGCATTTTTTGCCACCGACCTGTTCCAGTATTGGGCGCATCGAATTTTTCACAATCATGTGTATTTATGGCGCTTTCACTCCGTACATCACTCCACGCAACATATGGACTGGCTGGCGGGTAGTCGTACTCATTTTATCGATATATTCTTTACACGGGCCATGACCTTTGTACCCTTGTATATACTGGGATTTTCACAGCCTGTTTTTAATGCTTACATTATATTTATAGCCATACACGCCGTGCTCATTCATTCCAATGTGCGGATCAATTTTGGTCCTTTAAAATACATATTTACCACACCTCAATATCATCATTGGCATCATTGCGAGGATCCTAAATATTATGGTAAAAACTTTGCTTCCATCTTTCCTTTTATCGACTGGATTTTTGGAACCTACTATCTGCCAGGCAAAGAATGGCCTGCCGGCACGGGCGTGCGTGAAGCAGAATATCCCAAGGGTTTTATCAAACAAAGCATTTATCCTTTCAGTAAAAGTCCCTTTGATAGTAATTTGAATATGGAGGAACAGAGTGACAGGTAGGGTAGTTGGGGTAGGGAATCCTATTTTTGAGGATCAGTAGCAGGAAAAACATAGTCAATCCCAAAACGTTTGGCATAATCTTCAATAGGCTCAAGCCCGATAGCGGCTCTTCTTTTATTTACATTCGCTTCATCTTCAATGGGAAGGAATAAATACTTTTCTTCTGACCCGCTTTGTGTAAGTTGGCTGCCATATATCTGCTTTTTACCCTGCCTTGTTAATATCCTATCTTCCAATAGTGCAAGGTCTTGCGGGCGTGCTTTCTTGTTTTTAACGGCTTCGCGCAACAATGAAACATAGGTTACCTGTGTTAAAGAGTCTGCGTGTTGAATAACCAGGAAAATTGTTTTCGCCCCCTCTTCACCCACCTTATCGGGTCCCAGCCAACCATAGGTCTCAATAATACTTTTGACTTTCACAAGGTTGGTGGAATCCTGGAGTTTTATTTTGCGCCATAAAGAATCCACCTGCCTGGACTGCCATCCATATTGCTTTTGAACCTCAGCCATGCGAACCCTGTCGATTTGCTCAGCGTTATAAACAGTATCAAGAATAGCGATTAGCTGTGTATCATTTTTTTGTGAATGATGCTGACTCCATATATTAAATGACGTTAGTAAAAGCAAGATGGAAAAGATGTTTTTTTTCATAGCGGCTAAAATCATAACGTCAAAGATGCCAGAGCCACACGCGGTTATTCAAAATAAACCTTAACCGTCTGATACAGTAGTTGGTTTTGCATAATTGCCGATGAACGGCTCGCTTTGTCCGAATAGCCTTTCAAGCCAAATAGCCCGGCCGCATTGCCTTTGTTAATCGCGATCTCAAGATAATCTGCACTATTGAAAAGTGCTAGTTTCTCACCCTCGGGAACATCAGCGTAAGACTCGCTTATTTTATTGATCATTTCATCTCTCAGGAAGATGATTTTAAAGCCACGCCCCTGGCGCTGGTCTTCAAACTGCATTTTGGTAATATTTACCACCACATTTTCAAAATTGTCAATAAAGATGATTTGTCCCTCAATAAAGTTTTTACTTTCAAGAGGTAAAAGCGGATTCTTCTCTACAAACGTTATATCGGGAACTCCTATTTTTTGAATAGGTTCTCCATTGGCCAGGCGGGCAATAGTTTCGGCAATCACCTTGGTACAATACAAAGTATTTTTATTGGCAGACTTGTCCAGGTTAATACCCATTACCATATCCGGCTTTTCTTCCAGTATCATATTTAATAAGCCATTATCAGCACAGAATATATATTGGTTCTTATGAAAAGCCAGTAAAAGGTTTTTGGGTTTTTTATCGAAGAGGTTAACCAGTATGATATGATAGGTAAATTCCGGGAAGTTTTTAAATGCGCCCCTGCAAACATACGATGCCTGGGGAAAATTAAAAGGCGCTATATTATGGGAAATATCTATAAGTTGCAGATCATTGCTTGCTTGCAGCAGTTGAGCTTTTATGGCCCCGATAAGGTAGTCGTTATGCCCGATATCTGATGTAAGTGTTACAAAGTTCATTTAGGAGTTACTGCCGATCCGCTTATTGTTACAGCGGTGCAATTTATATATTTTTTTATTATACGATACCAATTTATACCAGCTGTGGTGAAGGGGCTATTTGATAAGTTCTTTGTTTTTGAAATAGAACTTATGCACCAGCCTATCAGCCAACCCCGGAAAGAATTTATTCAGGAACACGGTTTCTTTCCCGGTAAATGTTAATACTAAAGTTCTTTTCTTTTTTCTGATCGCTTCCAGTAACAGCACAGCGCATTCTTCTGCCGTCATCATCTTGCCTTCATCCATGGGATTTTCTTTCTGTTGATCACCTTTATCATTCAAAGCATTATCCCTGATTTTAGAAGCTGTAAAACCCGGGCTAACCCACATTACATGTACTCCATCGTCTTTTAATTCTGTTTTCAACGATTCCAGGAAGCCCTGTAGTGCAAATTTACTGGCAGAGTAGCCTGTACGTCCTGGCAGTCCTCTGTAGCCGGCGATAGATGAAATGCCCACTATAGTTCCTTTACTTTCAATCAGGGCTGGCAATGCAAATTTCGTGCAGTAAATAGCGCCAAAAAAATTGACGTCCATTACTTTTTTAATTACGTCCAGTTCCAGCTCTTTAAACAATCCCCGCATACTAATGCCGGCATTGTTAACCAGTAAATCTATCCTGCCAAACACTTTCAAAGTAGAGTCAATGAATTTCTTGCAGTCAGCTTCCTGGCTTACATCTGCCACTAAAGTATGTAAGGGGAGAGAAGGGTGTTGAGCCTGTAGTTCATAAAGCTTGTCATGACTACGTCCGCAAGTAGCTACTTTGGCGCCATAGCTAAGTAGGGCTTCAACAAGAGCACGTCCGATGCCATCGGTGCCACCGGTTATAACCGCAACTTTGTCTTTGAAATGGACATTCATTAAAACAGGATAAGATGATTTTGGCAAACCTACTTATAAAACGGCAAAAACCAATATAGGCGGCCCTTTTGATTTTTTGTAAATTAGATTTAAATATCAGTTTATGATCCGATCGGTTTATCTACTATTGATCAGTCTTCTTTCTCTTCAAGCAGTAGCCCAGCAGGCATGGATACGAATTAATCAATTAGGATATACAGGTGGTGATATAAAGGTTGCTGTGCTGGTAGCTAAAGATGAACAGACTGTTGCTGCATTTTCTTTGGTGGAGGCCGGCACGGGAAAAGAAGTTTGGACCGGAACCGCATTGCCAACGGCAGCATACGCGGCCTTTCAAAAAAGCTGGAGACTTAATTTTTCAGCTTTTCAAAAAGAAGGTACTTATTACCTGAAAGCCGGCAGCGTAAAGTCTCCTGAGTTCCGTATTCAAAACAAAGCCTATAACGGAACCGCTGACTTTATTTTAAAGTATATGCGGCAGCAGCGGAGTGGTTATAATCCTTTTTTGAAAGATAGTTGCCACCGGCAGGATGGATTTATAGTGTATCATAAAGATCGATCCAGGGATTCCACTTATATAAATGTGCCTGGCGGCTGGCACGATGCGTCTGATTATTTACAATACCTGCCTACATCGGCCAATGCTACTTACCAGATGCTTTTTGCCTATACACAGCACCCTCAAAGCTTTTCAGATCATTATGATGCCTGGGGCCATGAAGGCGCCAATAAAATTCCTGATATTATTGATGAAGCCAAATGGGGGCTGGATTGGCTTGTGAAAATGAACCCTGGTAAGGGGGAATATTATAACCAATTAGCCGACGACCGGGATCATACCGGTTTGAGGCTCCCCAACAGAGATAGCGTAAAATACGCGCCTGGAAAGGGTTTGGCGCGGCCAGTTTATTTTATAACCGGGCAGCCGCAGGGAGAAAAGTATAAAAATAAAACCCGGGGTGTAGCTTCCTCTGCCGGTAAGTTCGCTTCAGCCTTCGCATTAGGCGCCATTGTAATGAAAGAGTTTTATCCGGAATTCGCGCAAACCCTTATTTCAAAAGCGAAGGATGCCTATGAGTTTGGCCGGCAGTACCCCGGTAATACGCAAACCTTATCTGTTAAAGCACCCTATATTTATGCGGAAGAGAATGATGCCGATGATATGGAGCTGGCGGCGCTGTCTTTATACCAGCTAACAAAGCATCGGCGCTATCTTAATGAAGCCATTGTTTATGCAAGAATAGAGCCCGTAACGCCCTGGATGGGTGCAGATACAGCTAATCATTACCAATGGTACCCCTTTGTAAACCTGGGCCATTATTGGGGCGCCTTGTTGGATACTGATCGCAGAGCCGAATATATTTCCTTTATGAAACAAGGTATTGATAAAGTGGTGTCAAGAGGAGAGGGGAATCCATTCTTAAACGGGGTGCCTTTTATATGGTGCTCCAATAACCTGGTAGTGGGCATTTTAACGCAAATGAGCCTGTACAAAAGGTTAACAGGAGATCAGACCTACAATGAAGCCGAAGCTAGCCTCAGGGGCTGGCTATTCGGCTGTAATCCCTGGGGTGCAGGTATGATTTGCGATTTACCTGAAAAAGGAGTAACGCCGAAGGATCCGCACTCTGCGTTTACCTATTTATATAAGCACAAAATCTCCGGTGGTCTGGTAGATGGTCCTGTATATGGCAGCATCTGGAGTAAACTGATCGGTATAAAGCTATATGCTGAAGATGAATATAAAGATTTTCAGTCCAACCTCGTAGTCTATCACGATGATTTTGGTGACTACTCCACCAACGAGCCGACTATGGATGGTACTGCCAGCCTGAGTTATTATTTGTCGTCACTCCAGGATAATAGTGCTCACAACGACGTGTATGATTCTGAAGGCGCTATTATAAAGCTTGGGTCGAAAGAAAAAAAAGTCTACCTGATTTTTTCAGCTCACGAATTTGGCGAAGGGGGTAAGAAAATATTAGACGTATTGAAAGCGCAAAAAGTAAAAGGTAATTTTTTTCTTACGGGTGATTTTTTACGTAACAGAACTTTTAAAAATACGGTTCAGCGGATTGTGCACGAAGGTCATTATTTGGGTTCGCACTCAGACCGTCATTTGTTATATGCCGACTGGAGTAAAAGAGGTTCTTTGCTGGTAACTCGCGATTTTTTTCAGCATGATTTGGACCGGTCTTTGTTGGAAATAAAAAAGGCAGGCGCGGGTAAGGGACAATGGTATTTGCCGCCTTATGAGTGGTATAATAAGGAAATCGTAGCCTGGTGTAAGGAAAATGGTTTGCGAGTGATCAATTTTACACCTGGCACGGGTACAAATGCAGATTATACCTGGCCGGAGTTGCCCAATTACCGAAGCAGCGACAATTTGCTACAAAGGTTGTGGGAGCGGGAGCAGCAACAGGGTTTAAACGGTAGCTTTATTTTAATACACCTCGGTACGGATCCAAGGCGAACGGATAAATTGTATAATAGGTTAGATGAATTAATTAATGGTTTGACAAGACGTGGTTACTCCATTGATAAATTACCATGATGAAAAAAAAGTTTGATTTTTTTTGTCAAAAAGTTTGGTGCAATAGTTTGAGATTTCTATATTTGCACTCCCAAACGGGAAAACAAGAGGTTGATTTCGTAGCTCAGTTGGTAGAGCACAACACTTTTAATGTTGGGGCCCTGGGTTCGAGCCCCAGCGGAATCACTCAAAAAGCGCATCGCGGGATGCGCTTTTTTTATGCCTGTTTTAGCGATCCATGTGAAATTGTATTAAAATGGATCAAGTTGAAAAGTTGGGATCAAGTTGAAAAGTTGGGGGATGCTTGTGTTCAGGCATAAATTTTAGCTAATCGGAAAAGGAAAAAGTTGATGTCTCTGACACCTCTTGCAGAGGCTCTGAAAGCTTTGATTTTGGCATT
>PJTT01000295.1_pt1 | contig 56630 bp, 44 predicted proteins | sample 1512261 | NCBI WGS metagenome assembly PJTT01 (sample SAMN08177685, study PRJNA422409) | Soil metagenome, whole genome shotgun sequencing project. | isolation source: Soil (2) enriched on wood chips | place: USA: Madison | collected 2015-01-15 | reverse complement strand
GAAGAAATCAAAGGGAATGGATCTTTCACAATCTTTTACGTTGTGTTTTGGCATTCAAGCCTTGCCCATATTCAATGGTGAAAATAAAATGAGAATGAAATACCTAATCCTATCATCAAATTTTCAAATTATCTAATTGTTTTGGGGCTGTCATCAGTAGTAACTCCGGTCAGCTTTTGTTCCCGCCTTCTGTAGTAGTGCAATGCTAAGCTACATTGCCCACACACTATTGCAGCTACTACTTCCAGTCGGGCAGCCCGTCAGCAGTATAACCAAATCGCTATGCGAAACTTGTAGTTTCGTGTTAATATGCTGTCGCCTTTGGCGAAAAATTCTAATCTAGCGTAGGTTTCTTTAATGATATTAAGTCTAGGAGTTCGTCATGCCGACGATAGGAGGCATCTCCTGCTATAAATGAGTTTTTTAAAATTTTCTAAATCCTTTAATTAAGTAACTTCAAGCAATAAGAACTATTAAAATATATCCAGAACAATGAAACTAACATTGTTCTGGCTTCGGCAATAATAATATGAGAAAATTTTTGCAACTAACTTTAGTCTTTTTACTGATTGGCTGTTCTTTCAATACAAAGAAAAATGCCGAGGAGCAGTTTACAGATAAGTATTTTGAAAAACTATCTAAAGAATACCCAAAAGTTCATTTTGGAATTAAAGAGCCACTGGTAATAACAGCTAAAATAGGCGAGAAAGAATTTAATCACTATCTAGATAATGCCTTCAGAGAGTACAATCTTGAACCTGCTCAACTGAATGAAATATTGGAGAGGTATATAAATTCTTCAGAAAGTTTGTATAATGATGATGAAGAAATAAATATTAGCCGAATAATCCCGATAATAAAACCTCTAAGCTATTTTGAAGGGCTAAAACAAAGTGGAATTGATGCACCAGATTTAATATGGGATAACTACAATGAAGACTTAATAATTATTTATGCGGAAGACAAAGGAAATAGTTTTAAATATTTTAACAATGACGAGTTTGAAAAATTAAACCTGAAAAAGGATACACTACTAGATTTTGCAATCAACAATTTAAAGAATATAATTCCTGATATAGAAAAAGTTGGAGAAAATGGAGAATATGGTTTGATAGCAGGCGGCGATTATGAAGCAAACCTCATTTTATTACAAACTCTTTGGACTAAAGAAAATTTCAATGTTGATGGTGATATAATTATTGCAATTCCCAATAGGGATTTGGTTTTTATTACTGGTTCAAATAACAAAACTTCAATTCAAAAAATCAAAAAAAGTATTGAAGAATATTATAATACAGGAAACCATCCTGTCTCGAATAGCTTTTATCGATGGAATGGAAGCAAATTCGAAAAAATATTATTATAGCTAATCGAGACTTCTCTTCCTAAATGTAACTTCAAAGCCAGGTTACTTGTAGTATTCAGAGAAAATTGGAATTGTTATTTTGGGGCTGTAACAAATAATTGATTATAAAAAAGTCGAGTACTAGTATTCAAAAAAAAACACTACCTATGAATGCATTAACCAAATTTTAAATTTGTCTATTCTTAATTCCAGTAAATAGTTATGAAATCTAAAATATTTATACAAATACTTTCACTTTGCTTATTTGCTATATTCATCAATTTTTCCTTTATAAGATGTGGAACACATTCTGGAAGAAAAAAAACTTTTAATAACGTACTTGGGTGTTATGTTTTAGATTTGAGTAAAACAAAATTAGAAGGATATAATATAGATTCGAATACTTATAAAAAGTTAGCACTTTGTTTTTTCTCAGATTCTACTTTCAAGTTGAACATGAATGTTCCTTTCATGTACAATGACAGAGGCAAATGGAAAGCTGGCAATGTTAATGAATGGTGTTGGTTACTTTTTGATGGATTTCAATACGATTATAATAATAAAAATTCAGGCTCTCAATTTACTAGACCGTATATAGAAAATATCGACACTTTTATTTTAGTAAATGCAGCAACACCAAAGGATGATGAAAAAACTATATCAAATTTATATTTTAGAAAAGTAAAGTCTTAATCTAGCGCAGGTCTCCTTAATGCTATTAAGTTAAGTAGTAAGTCATGCCGACGATAGGGGCATCACCCCAATCTGGTGCAAGTCTTCCGCAGGATGACTTGTGACTATAAAAACTTTCCCTGATTGTATCAGGGTTAAATAAAAGACTTTAGCGAACGGTAACGCAACTTACACAATGCCTAATAGCATTACCGAACGATGCAGTGAGTGACACAACCAAAGCCCAATCAAGGGAGGGACGTTGGTAAAAAAAATAAAACTTTGATACAGGGCTATGCGAAACTTGCAGTTTCGCATTACTATTCTGTCGCCTTTGGCGATAGGTGCTGCCCCAAGATTATTTGTACTTGAGTAGCAATGCGGAGATTAATTGACGTATTCTCCGCATTTTTGCGGCAAATAATTTGTATATTTACCGCAACAAAGGCCCTGATATGCCAAAATACATCTATCAATATAAAGATTGGACAAATTTTTTCTGGGACAATAAAGCCATCAATGTCGTCTTTGGAGAAGTGCGTCATTTGCAAGGGAAAATTGCCGGGCAAATGAGCTCACTCGGTTTTTCTGTTCAGGAAGAAACCAATTTAACTACTCTTACTTTGGATATTGTAAAATCTTCTGAAATAGAAGGAGAGCTGTTGAATTACAATCAGGTTCGCTCCTCTGTTGCCAGACGATTAGGTTTGGACGTTGGCGGTTTAGTACCAACAGATAGAAATGTGGAAGGTGTAGTGGAAATGATGTTGGATGCAACGCAAAATTATATGCAAGCACTAACAGCCGACAGACTGTTTGGCTGGCATGCAGCTTTGTTTCCCGCCGGTAGAAGCGGAATGTATAAAATTGAAGTGGGCCGTTACCGAACAGGCGAAATGCAAATTGTTTCGGGTGCAATGGGGAAAGAAAAGTTACATTACGAAGCTGTTCCTGTTGCAACCGTGAAAAAAGAAATGGATGATTTTTTGGATTGGTTTAATACTGACGCTACAACCGATTTAGTTATAAAAGCGGCTGTTGCTCATTTTTGGTTTATTATCATTCATCCGTTTGATGATGGAAATGGAAGGATAGCAAGAGCTATTACGGATTTGTTACTTACCAGAGCAGATAAAAGTAAGGAACGTTTTTACAGTATGTCCAGTCAGATATTAGTGGAACGAAAACGCTATTATGAAGTTTTGCAAAAAGTACAGCATAGTAAAGGCGATATAACCGAATGGTTAGCATGGTTTTTACATTGTCTGAAAAATGCGTTACAGGAAACAGAAAAAACATTGCGTAAAGTTGTTTATAAAGCTGAGTTCTGGAAACATCATGAACAAACACCATTAAATGAAAGACAGCGTTTAGTATTGAATAAACTCTTAGATGGATTTGAAGGAAAATTACAATCTTCCAAATGGGCAAAAATTACCAAATCCTCACCCGATACCGCATTAAGAGATATAAAAGACCTGATAGAAAAAGGCATTTTACGACAAGAAGCAGAAGGAGGTAGAAGCACTAATTACGAATTGGTAGAGCTGTAGTAATAGTTTTAGAATTTACGGCTATGCGAAACTTGTAGTTTCGTATTAGTATGCTATCGACTTTGGCGATAAGAAGGTTAAATGCAGATGCGAACAAGCTATTAATAAAACACGAAAAATTGTAGATTTACTTTACAAAACATATCTTGTTTCTTGTTTTGTTTTATAAGTGGTGTTACTAAGGATAACAGAAGACATATTTTTTAGTATTTGCCATACTTTGATAAAAATTAATCAACCATAATTAAATGAAGCAGCCATTGCCACACGTATTTATTTTTTTGGTTTTTTCACTAATAGTATCAACTATTGTAAATGGTCAAGTTGTAAGATTAAGCGTGACTAAAGTACAAGTAGAAGCGAAAAAAAATGGGAAAGCCGAACCCTTGATAGAAATGAATCGAGAATTTTTAATTGTACATAACGATTCAATAAATAAGATTATAGTCCATAAAGAAGATGGTAGTGGTTATACCGAATATGATATTTTTAAAACGTTCCCCCAAAAAAAACTTAATAATAACAAGGTTGAGTATAGTTATAATACGGTAGACAAAAAAGGTGATACGTGTGTATTTACTTTCACAAAATCTATAGAGGCTGATAAGATCGTTGGTGCAACTTGTATAATCGGCGAAACTGTTATAAGATATACTGTTTCGCAAATACTATAGTATTAATTATTGCGTATTAAAAAGCACTGCCATAAAAATATGCTAATAACGAAATACCAAACGAGAATTACAATGGCAGAAAATATAGCCCAGTTATCCTTAATAATGAAAGAATAGCCCCCCATCATCACGATGCTGCCCAAAGAACCGAACGTAGAAGAGTGCGACGCAAGGGACGATCATCTGTGTTACTATCGCCGGTAACAAAAAATTAGCTTGTATTTCTTCTTCAACACACCACCAAATCACCAAATTTTCCTCCCATCCCCCCAAACCCGACTTTTAAACGTTTTCTGTAGGATGGGGTTCAACTGTACTTTAATGGGGCGCTTAGCAACGGGCTACTTTTTAAACAAAATAGCAGGGCTTAGCGGTTACCCAAATAAAGGCTTCAGTTCGGTATTTTTATATATATTGAACCGTTGTTTAACGTATTTGCTGCGGCAAATTTCTAAATCATGCAACTAATTATGCTACAAAAAAGTATTGCTTGTTTTGTTTTGCTTTTGAGTTTTGGCGTACAATTGGCAGTGGCCCAGGTTAGGGTACAAAGCCTTACGCAACAAAATCAAAAATGGTTTTTCCGAGAAAAAGATGATGCTTCCTGGTTAAGTGCTAAAGTACCCGGCGAAGTGCACCTGGATTTAATGCACCATAAAATTATTCCCGATCCTTATTTCCGCGACAACGAAATAAAAGTACAGTGGGTAGAAAAAATGAACTGGGAATACAACACCACTTTTAATGTTACCAATGCGGGCATTACTAATTCAAAAAATATTGATTTGGTATTTGATGGCTTAGATACCTATGCCGATGTGTATTTGAATAACCGTTTAATATTATCGGCTAACAATATGTTTCGTCAATGGCGGGTAAATATTAAACCCTATTTACAAGCGGCTAATAACAAACTAAATATTGTTTTTTACTCAGCACAAAACAAAGTGGATTCATTAGCAAAGGTGGATATACCTTATGTAATACCGGATAATCCACGGGCTTATGTACGTAAAGCGCAATACCATTTTGGTTGGGATTGGGGTCCTAAATTAACTACTGCGGGTATATGGCAACCTATACGTATTGAAGCCTATGATACTTACCCTGCGGAGAAACCTTACAAAGTTCCGGTAGATGTAAAACTGGTAGAAAAGCCGGATGATAAAGGCACCAGTTTTTATTTACAAATTGATGGTAAGCCTACTTATATGAAAGGCGCCAACTATATACCGATGGATGCTTTTGTAACCCGTACTACCAAAGATGATTACCGTAAAATGCTCATCATGGCCAAAGAAGCCAACATGAATATGTTGCGCATTTGGGGTGGTGGTATTTATGAGAACGAATATTTTTATGAGTTATGCGACTCATTAGGTATTTATGTATGGCAGGACTTTATGTTTGCCGGAACCATGGTACCGGGTGATAAAGACTTTTTTGATAACGTAAGAGAAGAAGTAAAATACCAGGTGAAACGTTTACGCAATTATAAAAGCATTGTTATCTGGTGTGGTAATAACGAAATTGAAGAAGCTTTTTACAAATGGGGCTGGCATAAAAGTTTCCGCATTTCACAGGAAGATTCTGTAAAACTAATTCGTGATTACGAAAGATTATTTAAAGACAGTATTCCGGCTTGGGTAAAAGAGTTGGATCCGGAAAGGCCTTATGTTTCTACATCGCCACGTTACCATTGGAGTGTACCGGCCAGTATAACCGAAGGTGATAGCCACTATTGGGGCACCTGGTGGGGCGGTGAAGATTTTGAAGTGTTTGAAACAAAAACCGGTCGTTTTATTAGCGAGTATGGTATGCAGGCAATGCCTAATTACAATAGTGTGTTAGCATTTACGCAACCGCAGGAACGTTACTTATATTCCGAATCATTAAAGCACCACCAAAAAGCAGGTAACGGATTTAATAAACTAAACGGTTACTTAAAAGGTTACATGATTGACAGTGCCTTGATTGATAAAATGTCGGCGGAAGATTATACTTACTTAACGCAGTGTGTACAATACTATGGTTTTAAAAACATGATTTTAATACACCGTAGTCAATACCCTTACAACATGGGTACATTGTTGTGGCAATTAAACGATTGTTGGCCGGTAGCCAGTTGGAGTATAACCGATTATTATAATCGGGCACCAAAAGCAGCATGGTATGCAGTTAAAAATACTTATAGCGAAACCGATTTGCCTGCAAGAGATAAAGTGCGTCCGAAAGATTTGCAATTAAAAAACCCTAACATTACTTATAAAGTAAGTGGTAACACCATTACGCTTAAAGCAACAGCTTTTGCTAAATATGTATATGTAGATATTGCCGGTAATCTGGAACGCTTAAGCGACAACTATTTTGATTTACAACCCGGTGAAGAAAAGAAAATTACGTTTGATGTAAAAGCTTTAAAAGGCAAACCTGTACAAATAAAAATTAAATCGCTGTGGAATGTTCATAACACTTATGGACATAAATAAAACAACATAATGAAAAATAAAGTAAATAATTTTTTGTTGGCTGCATCTGCAGCATCGGTGGTAGCATTGTTACAAGCCTGTGGTGGTACGGCTAAAACTACCAGTACGGATAGTGATAATTATACCAAATACGTTAACCCATACATTGGTTCCGAAGGGCATGGCCACGTATTTGTTGGTGCTAATGTACCTTATGGTGCAGTGCAACTTGGTCCGGTAAATATTATGCAAAGCTGGGATAAGTTTAACGGCTGGGATTGGTGTAGTGGTTACAACTATATTAGTAAAGAAATTTTAGGCTTTACGCATACCCATTTAAGTGGTACGGGCATCAGCGATTTAAACGATGTTTTAATGTTGCCTGCTAATGGTACACCGGCCTTAACACCCATGAAATTTGAGGACGAAAACTCAGGTTATGGTTCCTCTTTTAAAAAAGAAAATGAAAAAGTTGCTCCGGGTTATTACAGCGTGTATTTAGATAAATATAAAATACAGGCACAATTGACAGCAACCGAACGTGCCGGTTTTCATGAATACAAATTTGATAAAACAGACAGTGCACATATACTGGTAGATTTAGCCTATGCAATGGGTTGGGATAAAGCCGTTGAAACGGGTTTTAATTTGGTTAACGATTCTACTATTCTTGGCTTTCGTCATTCAAAAGGTTGGGCACCTGACCAACGTTTATTTTTTGCTATAAAATTAGAACAAGCCGCTACCAATATTCAATTGTTTGACAGCACCGCTTTACTTACCGGTAAAAATGTAACGGGCAAAAAATTAAAAGCTTTGTTTTTTGTAAACGCAGCCAAACAACCTACAGTAAAAGTTAAAGTAGGTATATCACCGGTTAGCAGCGAAAAAGCTTTAGCAAACCTGGATGCTGAAATTAAAGATTGGGATTTTGAAAAAACCAAAAAAGAAGCCGATACAAAATGGAACGATCAGTTAGGTACTATACAGTTTGATGCTGATGAGGAAACCAAAACTGTTTTTTATACTTCTTTATACCACACTATGTTTTTTCCTTCATTGTTTAACGACCATGATGGTGGTTACATGGGTACCGATAAAAAAGTGTACGAAAATCCCGGGTTTGATAACTACACCTTATTTTCTTTATGGGATACCTACCGTGGCCTGCATCCGTTAATGACATTGGTGCAACCACATCGTGTAAACGATATGGTACGTTCTTTCTTAAAAATTTACCAGCAACAAGGTAAACTACCTGTATGGCATTTAAACGGTAACGAAACCAATACTATGGTGGGTTATCCTGCTATACCGGTAATTGTTGATGCGTATTTAAAAGGTTTTAGAGATTACGATGTAAACCTTGCTTACGAAGCTATACGTCACTCGGCCATGCAGGATACAAACGGCATACAATTTATACAAAAGCTGCAATACATTCCTGCCGATGTAATTAACGAGTCGGTAGCAAAAGCACAGGAATATGCATTAAGCGATTGGGCTGTTGCCGAAATGGCAAAAGACTTAGGTAAAAAAGAAGACGTAGAATATTTTACCAAACGTGCTAAACTATACGAACCTTATTTTGATAAAAGCACCGGACATTTTCGTGGTCGTATGGCCGATGGTAGCTGGCGTACACCGTTTAGTCCGTTAGAAGCTAAGCACCGCGACAATGATTATTGCGAAGGCAATGCATGGCAATACACTTGGTTAGTACCACAGGATGTGCATGGTTTAAAAGCGTTGTTTGGTGGCGATCAGGGCTTTTTACAAAAGCTGGATACATTCTTTACGCTTAGTCCGCAATTGGGTGCCGAAGCATCACCTGATATTTCGGGTATGATTGGGCAGTATGCACATGGCAACGAACCTAACCACCACATTCCGTACCTGTATGCATATGCGGGCCAGCCTTGGAAAACGGCCGATATTGTAAGACAAGTTGCTGATACATTTTACACAACCAAACCTGATGGTTTATGTGGTAACGAGGATGCCGGACAAATGAGTGCCTGGTATGTATTAAGTGCCATGGGTTTTTATCCGGTTAATCCGGCGCAGGGCATATTTATTTTTGGTTCGCCGTTAATGAACAAAGCCGTGTTACAAGTGGGCAACAAAAAAACATTTAACATTAATGTGGTTAACCAGTCCAAAGAAAATAAGTACATTCAAAGTATCAGCTTAAACGGAAAAGATTATACCAAATCGTATATCAACTTTAAAGACATTGCTGCCGGCGGCGAATTACAAATTACCATGGGCAACAAACCATCTGATACCTTTGGTGTAAAACCGGAAGATAGACCGTAGGTTAATTTGCTAATATGAGGCCTCCCCAAACCCCTCCGAAGGAGGGGCTTAAGAAGTCTTCAAAAATATAAAGGCATTAATAGGACTTGTAGTTTTTTTAAGAAGAGTGATTTTTTGTTAACCAACAGTATTGCTACTAGCATCGTCTGTTGTGTCACTCACTGCATCGTTCGGTAATTCTATTGGGCATTGTGTAAAAACCTTGTAAGTATTTATATGCTTATTATTTTAGGGTTTGCTCCCTCTCCTTTGGAGAGGGTTGGGGTGAGGCCTTATTGAGCATTGTGCAAGCGGTTGTGTTTTACGGCAAACCCAATTATCAAATTTCCAAATTGGCTAATTGCCAAATTGTTTTGGGGTGGGTTGCTCATTAAAGAACAGAAAGTACAAGAGTGCGACGCAAGGAACGATCATCTGTGTTACTACAGCTGGTAACAAAAAAATAAAGACTATTCACTAACCTGTTATTGACAATAAAAAAGATAACTAACAAAAATAAAATCTAAAACCCCTCCCTCGGAGGGGCTTGGGGAGGCCGTCTATTATGAATCAAAACAGAAAAGACTTTTTAAAAACAATGGGAGTAATGTCGGCGGCCATGGCGGTTAGTCCGTCAAGCTTATGGTCGCAAACAGCAAATGCATTTGAAAGTAAAAGACCTCCTTTAAAAGACAGGCATTTTACCAGTGCAGCTGTTGAGGAAATGATTAAAAAAGTAAAAGAAGGTTTGGCTACCAGTAACCCCGAAATGGGTTGGTTGTTTGAAAACTGTTTCCCTAATACTTTAGATACAACTGTTGACCATAGCACCGTAAATGGCCGCCCAGATACTTATGTTATTACCGGCGATATTGATGCCATGTGGTTGCGTGATAGCAGTGCACAAGTGTATCCGTATTTATCGTTATTAAAAAACGATAAACCTTTACAACAATTAATTGCCGGTGTAATTAACCGACAAACAAAATGTATTTTATACGATCCGTATGCCAATGCATTTTATAAAGATGGCAAACAGGAAAGCAAGTGGAAGAAAACAGATATTACGGACATGAAGCCCGGTATTCATGAACGTAAATGGGAAATAGATTCATTGTGTTACCCCATTCGTTTGGCGCATCGTTACTGGAAAGAAACCGGTGACACTGCACCATTTGATGCCGATTGGAAACAAGCCATAAAATTAACTGTACAAACTTTTAAAGAGCAGCAACGTAAAGATGGTTTAGGCCCTTATACTTTTCAGCGGGAAACATCCTGGGCAACTGATGGTGTGCCTATTAGTGGTTATGGTTATCCGGTAAAACCGGTGGGTTTAATTGCATCTATTTTTAGACCCAGTGATGACGCAACGGTGTTTTCGTTTTTAATTCCGTCTAACTATTTTGCGGTAATATCGTTAAAACAAGCTGCCGAAATGGTAGCCAAAATTTCGAAAGATACGGCACTGGCCAACGAATGTTCGGCATTAGCCATTGAAGTAAGCAATGCGTTAAAAAAATATGCCGAAGTATTACATCCTACTTTTGGTAAAGTAATGGCCTTTGAAGTAAATGGGTATGGCAGCCATTTAATTATGGACGATGCCAATATTCCTTCCTTACTTTCATTACCTTATTTAGGTGCGGTGGAATTAAAAGATCCTTTATACCAAAATACCCGCAGGTTATTATTGTCTTTAGAAAATCCGTTTTTCTTTAAAGGCAAGGCAGGCGAGGGTATTGGTGGCCCACACTGTGGGTTGGATATGATTTGGCCGATGAGTATTGTAATGCGGGCAAAAACCAGTCAGGATGTAAATGAAATAAAAGCTTGTTTAAAAATGTTGCAGGCTACACATGGCGGTACAGGCTTTATGCATGAGTCTTTCCATAAAAACGATGCGACCAATTTTACCCGTAAATGGTTCGCTTGGGCTAATACCATTTTTGGCGAATTAATTATGGATTTATACCAAACCAAGCCTCATTTATTAAAAATCTAATTTTTTGTTGGTTGGTAAATGATTAAGTCCTACATTTGCCCCCCAATTAAAACGGATCGGGAAGTAGCGCAGGCCGGTAGCGCACCTGGTTTGGGACCAGGGGGTCGCAGGTTCGAATCCTGTCTTCCCGACTGAAAAAACCTCAGCAATAGCTGGGGTTTTTTGTTTTTGCTCCCTATCGGTATTTATTAAAACATAGCATTCTTTTCAAGGACCTGTACGGCTTGGGAGGATTTTTAAAGGAGATGGTAGTTGGAGCAATGGTCAAAATTTTTCAAGTTTTTTTTGTTTGGATTTAAAAATCGACTACCTCAAAGCTAGTTTCCCCTCCTTACTATTTAAATTATAGTAATTTTAATAGGGGATATATACATATTTGAGATACTATAATCCTTTTACCATATATTAAACTTAGTAATGACGAAATATATATTGTTGTTAATTCTTCTTTCAGGTTGTCTTGGGATAAACACAACCCGTAAATTAACAAGGGATGTTAAAGACCATTTTACAAATCGATTAGAAGGCGTTTCTACAAGTTTATCAGATAAGGTAGATTTGAAAGGCTATTATAGATATTGGGTGAACGAAGAAGCTGCAGGTAATGCGGAACTTTCAGCAGATGGGGATACACTCTTTAGGGATATAATTTTTTATGAAGATGGTTCTTGTATAACTAATTTGTTAATAAAATATCCCTTTCTTACCTATGACGATTATTTCACAGATGTAATTGCCAAAGGCAAAAAAGACTTATTTTACAAAAGGAACTGGGCTATTTATTCTTTGTCAGGTGATACTATCAAAGTTCAAATTTTAAAGCATGCAGCTAATTTTACTCCATGGTATAATTGGGAAGAGTGGTTCCTAATTAAAGACAGAAACACATTGCAAGTAATTTACTTAGAAGATCCGGGGAATACAAACCAACAGTATCAACAAAAATTGAAAACAAAAGTAAAAAGGTCTAGCCCAGCAAAATTCTATCCATTAACAGTTGTTCCGCCACCCTATGCATGGTTTAAAACGAACAGTTTTTTTTGGCGTAATGAAGATGACTGGCGGACTTATTTGGATACGATTAATCAAAAATAGTTTGGAACTTCCCCCTGATTTAATTTTTATTTATTAAATGGCCGCTTTTTTTACAATAGCACCTATAAAAGCTTTTAGCTATATGCCTTCAGCTTTAGGCTTTTACTATAATCTAAAACTATTATCTTAAGGGCTCTTTCAATTCCCTCCTTCGGAGGTTCCTGAAAAGGAAGTAACGAAGTTAGAGGGAGGCTTTTTTAAAAACAACCCATGGCAGATAACACATACGATGCAATTGTAATTGGCTCCGGCATTAGCGGCGGTTGGGCCGCCAAAGAGCTTTGCGAAAAAGGCTTGAAGGTTATTATGCTGGAGCGTGGCAGAAATATTGAACATAAAACGGGCTATGTAAATGCGAACAAAGAAAACTGGGAATTTGAACATCGCAACAACCGTACACAGGAGATGATTAAAAATCATCCTGTCGTAAAACGGAAATACACATTGAGCGAAGAAGTGGATGGCATGTGGACGAACGAACAAGAATGTCCGTATGTGGAAACAAAACCTTTTTCCTGGACCCGTGGTTATCATGTAGGTGGTCGTTCTTTATTATGGGGCCGCCAGACTTACCGATTTAATAAATGGGATTTTGAAGCCAATGCCAAAGAAGGTATTGCTATTGACTGGCCCATCCGTTACGATGATATTGCACCCTGGTATAGTTATGCCGAAAAATTTGCAGGCATACAAGGCAGTAAAGAAGGATTAGACATTTTACCTGACGGTGATTTTATGCCGGCCATGGACATGAATATTGTAGAGAAAGATGTAGCGGCTCGTATAAAAAAACATTACAACAATAACCGCCACATGTTTATTGGCCGTAGTGCCAATTTAACACAGCCACATCATGATAGGGTTAACTGTCAATACCGTAACCGTTGTTGGCGTGGTTGTCAGTTTGGTGCTTACTTCAGCACACAATCGGCTACCTTACCGGCGGCTATGGCAACGGGTAATTTAACCTTACGTCCTTTTTCCATTGTTACAAAGATTTTATACGATAAGGATACACAAAAAGCAACCGGTGTTGAAATGCTGGATGCAGAAACAAACCAAACTTATGAATACAAAGCAAAGATTGTATTTGTATGTGCTTCCACTTTTAACTCTACCTGGGTGTTAATGAACTCCGCTACTGATATATGGCCGGATGGTTTAGGTAGCAGTAGTGGTGAGCTGGGGCATAATGTATTAGATCATCAGTCAAGGTGCGGAGCCAGTGGTAAAGTAGAAGGCTTTGAAGATTACCGTACCTATGGTAAGCGACCAACCGGTATTTATATTCCACGGTTTAGAAATGTTTACAACGATAAACGAGATTACCTGCGTGGCTTTGGTTATCAGGGTGGAGCAGGTCGTGGTCGTGGTACTGAGGTTGCTGAAATGACGATTGGCGCTACTTTAAAAGAATCCTTAACCGAAATGGGCTCCTGGACAATGGGACTAACTGGTTTTGGCGAAATATTACCTTACCATGATAATACCATTAAGCTGAGTAAAAATGTAAAAGATAAATGGGGCTTACCGGTATTGGATATGAATGTATCGGTAAGGGATAATGAAACAAAAATGCGCATGGATATGATTAATGATGCCAAAGAAATTTTGGAAGCTGCGGGTGTAAAAAATATCACTACATCCGATGAAGGCTACGAGTTTGGTATGAGCATACATGAAATGGGAACAGCACGTATGGGCCGTGACCCAAAAACATCGGTACTAAATGGCAATAACCAGGTATGGGATGCAAAAAATGTATTTGTAACGGATGGTGCTTGTATGACATCGGCATCTTGTGTAAACCCGTCCTTAACCTATATGGCCTTAACGGCTCGTGCCGTTGATTTTGCGGTGAGTGAATTGAAAAAAGGAAATTTATAGGAAGATTTTTACCCGCAGATAGCGCAGATTTTCGCAAATTAAAATCCTATCTGCGAAAATCTGCGGTGTTCTCCTCAGCGTCATCTGCGGGTAAAAGAAAAAACTGTGTTTTTTGAAAGACAAAAAAATACCAAGCCGTCCGTTGGGGAATATTATATCCTTTCGCAAATGCAATACAGCGTTATAGGATATACCTGTTAATATTATACGACTATTAGCTAAAATAGATATACAGAAACCTACGGATTATATATAGTTTACGCTCTTTAAATCTGTTTTATAAGCACCGCTTTGGGCAATATTATTGAGCGAATAAAAATAACCCACGAATAACACGATGTTGATTAGCATTCCTGTTCCCCGATTAAAATGCGGGGTACTGCAAAATGACCAATAGAATTGATGCAGTACAAGAGTGCGACGCAACAGCAGCTGATTAGGATTACTACAGCTGACTAACAAAAAAAGCTCAACTAAATAAATATTGCAGTTTGGCACTATAAAACGGACTTTATTACTGAAAATGTTTTAAGTATGAAAATGTACAAACTATGCTTGCGTGTTGTTTTATTTGTTGCTCTTTTAAGTCAGGGTGTTAAAACCATTCAGGCGCAAAATGGCGACCAAATATTAGACGGCATTGGCGAAACCAGTATGATTGCCCGTTATGTTTTTGACGGTAATGCCAAAGATTGGTCACGAAATAACCTGCACGCTACCATTAGCGGCACCGAAACAAAATTTGTAACCGACCCTCGTTTTGGAAAAGTATTATCGCTTTCCGGCGATGGTAGTTCGTTTGTTAATTTACCTGCGGATGCTTTAACGGATTTAGAATCTATTAGTATTACGGGATGGATAAACCTGCGATCTAAACAATCGGGACAACGTTTTTTTGATTTTGGAAAAGATGGCAACAAACATTTTTATGCATCACCAACAGGTTCAAAAGATAAAGAAGGGTACGAGTCGTTAATTACCAGTGGTAATAATAAAAACAGTGCCCTTTCTGCGGCTATTGAGTTAAATAAATGGGTACACTTAGCAGTGGTAATTGATATACCTTCTAAAACAATGAACACTTTTGTTGACGGAAGATCAGTTGGCGAAGCAAAAGATATTCCTTTAGAATTAGCGGCTGTGTTTGGTCCGCAAGGCAGCGAAAAAAATCAATTGTATATTGGTAAATCATTAGTTGCAGGCGACCCAACATTAAATGCATTGGTGCGTGATTTTCGTATTTACCGTGTGCCTTTAACAAGGAGACAGGTGGGGGGTATTTATTACAACGCTATCAGAGGTGGCGAAGGTGGTGTAAACCAGGGCAAGCCGGAAGAAAACTTACAACAGTTTTCAAAAACGGAAGCGCAATTATACAATGTGTATTTAGTAAGTGTAGCCGATGTAAAGGTGCAAACCGAAGTTGGTACTTTACCTCGCCTGCCAAGTTATACGCAAGGCACTTATCAAGCAGGAAAAAAAGGGCCTAAAGTACGTGTGTTATGGCCTGCTGATGCTGACAATAGTGCTGTTGCCAAACCCGGCACTTATACTATTACCGGAACAGTTTCGGGTACTAGCTTTAAACCCAAAGCCATTGTAACAGTTAAGCCTGCATTGGCTAAGGCCAATACGCCCAATGTAAAATTGCAGGCATTTGAATTAAAACAAGTATCGTTAAAAACAGATGGTCATGGCCATGGCACTAAGTTTATTGAAAACCGTGACAAGTTTGTAAACACTTTAGCTAAAACAGATCCTAACTCTTTCTTGTTTATGTTTCGCCATGCATTTGGCCAAAAACAACCGGATGGTGCAAAACCATTAGGTGTGTGGGATAGTCAGGATACTAAACTACGTGGTCATGCTACCGGCCACTACCTTACTGCTATTGCACAAGCGTATGCCGGTACGGGTTATGATAAAACCTTACACGCAAACTTTGCCGAGAAAATGGAGTACATGGTAAACACTTTGTACGATTTATCAAAGCTGTCGGGCAAAGCAAAAGATGCCAGCACTAAGCCTGTAACTAATCCTGCAGTGGTACCAACAGGCAATGGTAAAACGGATTATGATTCTGATTTAAGCGATGCAGGCATTCGTAACGATTACTGGAATTGGGGTACAGGTTTTATTAGTGCTTATCCTCCCGATCAATTTATTATGTTAGAAAAAGGCGCTAAGTACGGCGGACAAAAAAATCAGATTTGGGCACCGTATTACACTTTACATAAAATACTGGCAGGCTTAATAGATATTTATGAAGTAAGCGGTAATAAAAAAGCATTAGATGTTGCTACCGGCATGGGCGATTGGGTTAATGCACGTTTAAGCCAATTACCTAAAGATACTTTGATAAAAATGTGGAACACATATATTGCCGGTGAGTATGGTGGTATGAACGAAACAATGGCACATTTATATCGCATTACCGGTAAAGACAGTTATTTAAAAACGGCGCAGTTGTTTGATAATATTAAAATGTTTTTTGGCGATGCAAAACATACACATGGTTTAGCAAAAAATGTGGACATGTTCCGTGGCTTACATGCCAACCAACATATACCACAAATTGTTGGTAGTATTGAAATGTATGGCGTTTCTAAAATGCCGGAATACTATCGTGTGGCCGATAACTTTTGGTACAAAGCGGTGAACGATTATATGTACAGTATTGGTGGTGTAGCCGGTGCCCGTAATCCTGCTAATGCCGAGTGTTTTATTAGTCAACCTGCTTCGTTATACGAAAATGGTTTTTCGGCTGGTGGACAAAACGAAACCTGCGCCACTTACAATATGCTTAAACTAACCAGTAGTTTGTTTATGTTCGATCAGCGTGCTGAGTTGATGGATTATTATGAGCGTGGTTTGTACAATCATATATTGGCTTCGGTTGCCGAAAACAGTCCGGCTAATACTTATCATGTACCGTTAAGACCAGGCTCTACCAAACAATTTGGTAACCCTAACATGACAGGTTTTACTTGTTGTAATGGTACCGCTATTGAAAGTAGTACTAAATTGCAAAACTCCATTTACTTTAAAAGCAAAGACAACAATGCACTGTATGTTAACCTGTACATTCCTTCTACATTGGAGTGGACAGAACGCAAAGTAAGCATTGAGCAAACTACTAATTTTCCTAAAGAAGATCATACAACTTTAAAAGTAAAAGGCAACGGAAAATTTGATATTAATGTACGTGTGCCGGGTTGGGCCACCAAAGGATTTATCGTAAAAATTAACGGTAAAGTACAAGCTTTGAAAGCCACTCCGGGCAGTTATTTAAAAATTAGCCGCACCTGGAAAACTGGCGATGTAATTGAATTAAAAATGCCTTTCCAGTTTCACCTGGATCCGGTGATGGATCAGCAAAATATTGCCAGCTTATTTTACGGTCCTGTTTTGTTAGCAGCGCAAGAACCCGAAGCAAGAAAAGAATGGCGTAAAGTAACTTTTGATGCGGAGGATATTGGCAAAAGCATTCAAGGCAATCCAAAGGAATTACAATTTACTATCGATGGTATTGTGTACAAACCATTTTATGAATCCTATGGTCGTCATTCAGTTTATCTGGATGTTAAATTAAAATAAGCATATCGCTTTAAAATATAAATGGTCGTTGTTGTTAAACAGCGACCATTTTTTTGTTATCAACTGTAGGAATGCTAATCATCGTCCCTTGCGTCGCACACTTGTGCAGCATATCGCTAATCATCATCGTGCTTGTACTGTAGGGTTTTTGTCTTGTCCGAAGTGTAAGTACAGCCGCTGGCGCAATGGCGTTTTTCGGCCATAGCCAAAACAAACTATACAAAACAAAAACAAGAACCAACACAGAAACGACCGGCCGAAAAAAATAGCCTGTAGCCAAGCGGCTGTACGGTTCCGCCTAATAGTATTTACAAATTACAAACCCTTGCAGGCGGAATACACCTTGGACAAGACTTGGCTTTTTTGTTACTTTTTTTGCCAAGAAAAAAAGTAAAAGGAAAATAAGCATAGCCGTAGCTAAATGAATAGTAAACTTTTGACACTGCGTATTTAAATACATTACCGCATCTCAGCAATCCTCAACGCAGCAGTATCCTTATACTGCACAATCAGTTTTTTCAAAGAAGTTTTTAAGTCTGCAACTAAGGATGTATTCTTCTTCATGTCGTAAATATTTTTCATTTCATCCGGGTCGGTTTTTAAATCATATAATTCCCAGCTATTAGTGCCGCCATAAAACCTAATCAGTTTATATTGTTCCGTACGCATACCAAAATGCGGAGACACATGATGCGGTTCAGGAAACTCATAATAATGATAATAAACCTGTTTACGCCAGCCCGGTGCTTTTTTACCTTTTACCAATGGCATTACCGAAACGCCTTGTATCTCCTTTGGAACTTTTATGCCAGCTGCATCCAGTAAAGTCGCCGACCAATCCTGACCTAATGTAAAATTATTGACAACCGTGCCTGGTTTAATTACACCGGGGTAACGCATTACAAAAGCCGTTCGTAATGATTGTTCGTACATAAAACGTTTATCAAACCAACCATGTTCGCCCATGTAAAACCCTTGGTCCGATGCATAAATAACAATGGTGTTTTTAGCCAGTCCGGTTTCGTCTAAATATTGTAATAGCTTGCCAATATTTCTGTCTAAGGAGTTAGCGGTTGCTAAATAATCTTTCATGTAACGCTGGTATTTCCATTCGGCTAATGCATTACCGGTTAATTTTTTTTCGTCAAACTCCTTGCTTATTTTGTTTTCGTAATAATCATAAAACTTCTTCTTTTGCTCACCTTCTAAACGGTTGTAATCTCTCATCTTTTCATAATCTGCATGTATTTTTAAGTCACTGTCCAGCAACATGGTTTTATCAATCGTCATATCCTGTTGTTTAGCGGCTTCACGGCCTTTATAATCGTCGTAAAAATTATTGGGTAAGGGAAAGTTAATATGGTCGTAAGCGCCTAAATCTTCAATAGCCGGCAACCACTCCCGGTGCGTAGCTTTTTGCCCTACTACTAAAAAGAAAGGTTTGTCCGCATTACGCTCTTGCAACCACTCAATAGAATTGTCGGTAATAATATCGGTAACATAACCCTTTTCAATAGCCGTATCATTATTGGTATTAACAAAAGAGGGATTGTAATAATGTCCCTGGCCGGGTAACAGTTTCCAGTAATCTAAACCCTTGGGTACATTTTTTAAATGCAGTTTACCAATCCATGCTGTCTGATAACCGTTTTGTTGCAACAATTCAGGAAACACTAACTGCGAACTATCAAAGCGGGTTTCGTTGCGGGTAAAACCATTTACGTGACTATATTTTCCGGTTAGTAATATGGCACGGCTGGGGCCGCAAATACTATTGGTTATAAAAGTGTTTTTAAACAAGGCACCTTCACGAGCAATGCGGTCAATATTGGGTGTTTGGGCTATTTTATTACCATAAGCACCAATAGCTTGGTATGCATGATCGTCAGAAAAAATAAATATAATATTGGGTTGTTTGGGTTTGGTGTTGGGATCTTTCTTTTTTCCGGCCATGTTGGCTAATAAAATAAATACCAGCGATAGTGATAGCAAACATTTACGTAGCAGGTTCATGGCAATAGGTTTTAGTCTTGGTATGTAAGATACAACAAAGCACAAATAGTATTACGATGCTTTTGCCCCATAAAACTTATTTTAATTAGTTAGGTTTGCAGGATGTGTTTAATCAGGGATATGCAGTTGAACGGAGCGTCGCAAGTAAAGCTCAATCAGGGAACGGGACGATGATTATATAAATAAAATTAGCGTATCCGTTTGTGTATTAAATTATTGGTAACTTATAAAATTTTTAGAACATTGTTAGGGTGTTTTTATAAAACTACAAACGATATGTGTTACAAAGCCTTCGCTTTTTTTATTGTATTACTGGTAACAAATATGGTAATGGGTCAGGTGCAAATGCCCGGCACAAAACCTAATGCGGCACAGCGAGCATTAATAAAACGTGGCTATGGCATGTTTATACATTTTGGTATTAACACCTTTGGCGAAATTGAATGGTCGGACGGAAATATTCCGGTAGAAAAATATAATCCTACACAATTAGATCCTGATCAGTGGGTGAAAGTGGCCAGGGATGCGGGTTTTCGTTATGTGTTATTAACCGTAAAACACCACGATGGTTTTTGTTTGTGGGATAGCAAATACACCACTTATGATGTAGCATCATCGCCGGTAAAAACGGATGTGGTAAAAGCAGTAGCCGAAGCTTGCAAAAAATATGGATTGCAGTTTGCTATTTATTATTCGTTGTGGGACAGGCACGAGCCAACTTACAAAGACAAAAATCCGCAAGTGTATGTTAACTACATGTTGCAACAACTAACCGAGTTGTTTACTAACTACGGACCCATTTGCGAGTTGTGGTTAGATGGTGGTTGGGATAAAAAACCGGATGAATGGGGTATTGATAAAATTTATGCGCTGGCAAAAAAATACAATCCGCTTTGTGCCGTGAGTGTTAACCATACTATTGTAAACGAAGAAGGCAAAAGAGATTACACACAACCCTCTAACATGACTGTGGATGATAAATATTTCTTTCAATATTTCCCTTCCGACTTTCGTTTATGGGATCCAAAAATTATTAACCTATTCGATAAAAAACAATACCTGCATCAAGGACAATCATATTATTTACCATTTGAACATACCATTTGCATTAGTAAAAACTGGAACTGGTTTCAAAAAATAAATCCCTTACCCGTAAGGGATATTGATGAACTGGAAGAACTTTTTTATTGGTCAACCGCAAACGATAATAGTTTGGTGTTAAATATTCCACCCGATCAAACAGGTCGTATTCGTGAATACGAAGCAAATGCAGCTATTGCTTTGGCACAACGTATTGGCATTAAAAAAAATAAAGCCTTACCAACAAACGGAAAATTTATTTCCTTACTTACTGCGTCCACTGCCAGTAGTACATGGCCAACAAATAACAATGAGTACGATGCGGCAAAAGTTAACGATGGTAAAATGGATACACGTTGGGCTGCAAAAGATACCGCTGCGCAATTGGAAATAACATTAAACCCCAACGAAGCGTTTAATAAAATAAGCATCTTCGAGTTTCAGGAAGTTAAAACCGCTGCTGATGGGTTTTCGCAAGTACGGGAGCCTCGCATTAAAGCCTACACGGTAGATATTTGGCATAATAACGAATGGCAAACTATTTATTTATCCGATCAAACTATTGGCGATTGCAAAGTGATACGCTTGCCCAAAAAATATAAAACCAATAAGCTCCGATTAAATATTACCAAGGCAACAGAACCACCTTCTATTTACGAAATCTGTGTGATTGATACGCCGGATAAACGAAATAAATAATTATGTTATCAGCTGTATTGCTACTATGCCCCCAGGCCCTAAGAGACTGTTTAAGTTTTTAATAAAATTTTACCCGCAGATTACGCAGAGTAAAACATCGCAGATTTTCGCAAATGAGACGCTGATTTGTGAAAATCTGCGCATCAAATCAGCGTCATCTGCGGGTAAAAAAAGAGAAAACAAGGTTATTTTAAGAAACTTAAACAGTGTCTAAAGGGGAGTTTGCAACAACAGTTCAATCAAGGGAGAGACGGTGGTAAACAAAATAATTTCTACTGCTGTATAAGTTCTGGAAACATATCTTTAAAGTGTAATTGTATGTAATGAAACTATTGTACAGTAAAATAATACCGGCTGCATTAATATTACTTACTGCATGTAATAATGATAGCAATAAACAAACGGATAAAACAACAGCAGATACTGTACACAGCTGTATGCAAACGCCTGCCCGTTTTACAGGCAATATAAACACAGACACTATACAATTTAATGGTGATACTTCCACAGCAGGAATGGTGTTAATACCAGCCGGTAGTTTTAATATGGGTGGCGATAATAACCAGGCCGATAAAGATGAATACCCTAAACATACTGTAGCGCTAAATGCTTTTTATATGGATGTAACAGAAGTTACCAATGCACAGTTTAAGGCTTTTGTTGATGCCACTGGTTACATTACAACCGCAGAAAGAAAACCGGATTGGGAGGAGTTAAAAAAATCATTACCACCTGATACACCCAAACCACCGGATAGTGTTTTAGTAGCCGCATCGTTGGTTTTTAAAGCCACCAATGTACCGGTTGATTTACAAAATTACAGCCAGTGGTGGGAATGGATGCCGGGTGCCCATTGGAAACAACCGCAAGGAAAGGGCAGCACAATAAACGGCAAAGAAAATTACCCTGTTGTACATATAAGTTGGGATGATGCCATGGCTTATTGCAAATGGTCGGGCAAGCGTTTACCTACCGAAGCGGAATGGGAATATGCAGCTCGTGGTGGTAAACAAAATAATATTTATCCCTGGGGTAACGAACATATTAATGCAGGTGCCGCCAAAGCCAATAGTTGGGAAGGCAGCTTTCCTTACCTGAATAAAAAAACGGATGCTTATATTACGGCTGCGCCTGTTAAAAAATACCAACCCAATGGCTATGGGTTATACGATATGGCGGGTAATGTGTGGGAATGGTGTAGCGATTGGTACGACTTTAATTATTATCAAACATTAAAAGAGGGAATAGCGGTTAACCCTAAAGGTCCTGCTCAATCCTTCGATCCTCAAGATCCGTACACACCCAAACGTTCCTTACGTGGCGGTAGTTTTTTATGTAATGATGCTTATTGTAGCGGGTATCGTGTAGCAAGGCGCATGAAAACATCACCGGATACAGGTATGGAGCACACCGGTTTCCGATGTGTAAGAGATAGTAAAATAATTACGAAAGCTCCGCCGAAGGTTTAATATCAATAACCATTAGTTGCAAGGTTTTATTTCCCTGCCATTCGTTCTCATCTATTTTGTAAACAATATCAAAAGGCTGTTTACTACTTACAATATCAAATTTTTCGTGCATGCCAAAACCAATACCGGTAATAGTAGTATCGTTTTGTTTTACCACATAACGTATATGTTGCTCTTTTACCACTTTAGAAAAACCTGTATCCGTAACATGGCGAGTAATAAAAGTAGGCCGGTCATTTAACGGACCAAAGGGCTCCATTTGTAGCAGTATTTTAAAAAACATAGGTGTAATGCTGCTAAAAGGTATTTCGGCATCAATAATAATTTCCGGTGTCATTAATTCTTCCGGCATAGTAGCAGCAACCACTTCTTCAAACTTTTGTCTGAATGCTTCCACTTGTGCAATCTCTAAAGTCATACCGGCTGCAGCAAAATGGCCGCCATAACCAAGCAAGTGTTCCTTGCAGGCATGTACCGCTTCGTATAAATTAAAGCCCGGTACACTACGGGCACTGCCGGCAGCATACTCGCCGCTTTGTGTTAATATAATTGTGGGGCGGTAAAAATGATCAATAATTCTGGAGGCAACAATACCCACCACACCTTTATGCCAATGCGCTTGGTATAAAACGGTTGATCGGCTGTTTGTCCACTCAGGTGTATTTCTTATCAACGCCAATGCTTCCTCCGTTGTGTTGCTATCGGCTACTTTTCGGTCTGTATTATCGCTGTGTAATTGTTCGGCAAAACTTACTGCCTCGGCATGGGTTTTGGCCACAAAAAGTTGTACTGCTTTTCTGGCATCATCCATACGGCCTGCGGCGTTAACACGTGGGGCTATCATAAATACCAGGTTGCTTATGCGTAGTTCAGTTTTTAAAGCACTTAGTTCGCACAAGGCACGTATACCGTTGTTAGGGTTTTCGTTTGCTTTTTTCAGTCCGTAAAAAGCCAGAATTCTATTTTCCCCGGCCATATCCACAATATCGGCAGCAATAGCGGTAGCCACTAAATCAAGGTATTCATGCGGGGTGGTATCGGGCAAACCCAAACGTTCGGCCAATGCGGTAATTAATTTATAGCCAACACCACAACCACATAATTCTTTAAAAGGGTAGGGACAATCTTTTTGTTTGGCATTTAATATAGCAACTGCATTGGGTAAAGTATCATCGGGTAAGTGATGGTCGCAAACCACAAAATCAATACCCAGCGTGCCGGCATAAGCAATTAGTTCGGCCGATTTTATGCCACAATCCAATGATACTATTAAGGTAAAATTATTTTCGTGTGCAAAGTCAATACCCGCTTTACTTACACCATAACCTTCGCGGTAGCGGTGGGGTATATAAAAATCAACCGCTTCGTGTTGCGATCGTATAAACTGGTACATACAAGCTACCGATGTAGTGCCATCCACATCATAATCGCCGTACACCAAAATTTTTTCGTTGTTATTAAAAGCAGTAATTATTCTGGCAACGGCTTTCTCCATGTCTTTCATCAGCCATGGGCTGTGCAGGTCGGTAAGTTGCGGACGGAAAAAGTGTTTAGCCTTATCAAAACTGGTAATACCCCGCTGAACCAATATGCCGCAAAGTGCTTTATTAATATTCAGTGCTTTTTGTAATGCAGTTGTTTTGTCAGCGTCGGCCTTTAGTATTTTCCAGCGTTTTTCCAATGCAGTCGTTTATAGTGTTAGTTACAATAATACGTATATAGTTTCAAACTATCTCATTTGACAACTATGTCCACAAAGGTTTTTTGCTTTAAGCGTAAATAAATCTATTCTGTTAAGTAAAAACATTTTACACATTAGTATACTACATTTCCAAATTATCAAATTTCCAAATTGTCTCATTAATTAGGGGCTGTCAGCAGTAGTAACTCCCATCAGCTTTTGTTCCCGCCTTCTGTAGTAGTGCAATGCCTGGCTGCTAAGCCCACACACATATTGCAGCTACTACTGCCAGTCGGGCAGCCTTTGGGCATTAGATCATGGTTCATCGTTAATAGCTTATGTAATTGACAATGAACAAATGACAGGTGACAATGTTGGATTCACAATTGATTATTCACTACTGACTCATTCTTGCGGTCTTCCAGACATTCCGTCTTTCGGACATTCCGACTTCCCTCTGCTCATTAGCGAACGGAACCCCGAACGGAGCGTCGCAAGGGACGATCAATCAGGGAACAAAAGCTGGTCAACAAATAGTTGCTGTTTAATATTAATATTTACGTTCAGTAACATATTTAACCAAATCTTCCAATCCTTTTCTAAACTCATTATCCGGAAAACTATGTAAAATATCAAGAGCAGTTTTTGTGTATTCGTTCATTTTTGCAACGGCGTAATCAATACCACCCAGGTGTTGCACTTGTTGAATAACCCAGTTAACCTTCTCTTTATTTTTATTATCATTTTTTACAATATTTATCATCTGCCTGCGGGTAGTTTTATCCGCATGATTAATGGCATATATTAGAGGTAAGGTAGCTTTTTTCTCTTTAATGTCGTTGCCGGTAGGTTTTCCTACATTATCATTTGTGTAATCAAACAGGTCGTCTTTTATTTGAAAAGCCATACCCGTGTTCTCGCCAAACAAGCGCATTTTTTCTGCAATTTCATCATCCTGCGTAACCGACCAGGCACCAGCACTACAGGCCGCAGCCAAAAGCGAGGCGGTTTTATTTTTTATAATTTCAAAATAAATATCCTCGTTCAGGTTAAGCGAACGGGCTTTTTCCATTTGCAATAGTTCGCCTTCACTCATTTTACGTACCGCATCAGATAATATATGTAGTACGGTATAATCTTTATTATCCAGCGAAAGTAAAAGGCCTTTTGAGAGTAAATAATCGCCTACCAAAACCGATACTTTGTTTTTCCAGAGGGCATAAACCGAAAAAAAGCCCCGGCGTTCCATGGAGTCATCCACCACATCGTCGTGTACTAATGTGGCGGTGTGTAAAATCTCAACCAGCGAAGCGGCCCTGTACGTAATATCGGTTACCTCGCCAAATAAACGGGCAGAAAGTAACACGAACATGGGGCGCATTTGTTTGCCTTTTCGTTTTACGATATAGCGCATTATGCGGTCTAAAAGCGGTGCTTGGCTTTTTACAGCCTCTTTAAAGCGAATTTCAAAAACTTTTAATTCTTCGCTGATTAAGTGGGTTGGTAAACTCATTATTAATGATAAATTGGGGCAATTTACGCCTAAAAATCGTTAATTAACGCTTCTTTAAAGTGAACGTTTGCATAACTAACTTATTGAAATATAATAGTAAGTCCAATAAAAAAAATGATAAAAATTTGGTTTTTAAGCTTCAAGTTCTATTTTTGCGTTTTATTAAGACAGATTTCAAATCATAATCCTTAGTTATGGCAAGCAAAAAGTTCACATTTTTATTAGGCATGATGTGCCTATTGAGCCTCACGGCTTTCTCCCAAGTTGGAGTAAGATCGTATGAGGACTCCTCCGTAATCCCTAGTAAGCGTCTACCGCAACACACTGAGTTCTTAAACGGAACTTATAACTACCCTGCGAAACCTCGCAACCAATGGGAAGTTGGTGTAAAGGTTGGTAAATTCACCGTATCTGGTGATGTACCTTCTCTTTTATTAACACCAGGTTTTGGTGTACATATTAGAAAAGCTTTAGGATACACATTCTCTTTACGTGCTGAGTACATGTACGGTATTGGTAAAGGGTTACACTATTCTCCAGCAAGAGGTTATGCAATTGCTGAGAACAGTAGAGCTGGCAATCCTTGGTACCAAGCTGGTTATGGACAAGGCAATAATAGTAGTGTAGTTTATTACAACTACAGAACGGTTACTCAAGACCTTTCTTTACAAGGTGTTATAACTTTAAATAATATCCGTTTCCACAAAGCTCAAACTGGTGTTACCTTCTATGGCTTTGGTGGTATTGGTGCTTCTATTTACGAAACACATATTAATGCAAGAAACGAAGATGCTCAAAACAGTTTATACAATTTTGATGCGGTTTCTGCACAATTTGCTGCTACCAATAAAAATAAAAAAGATATTAGAAAAGAATTGAAAGACATTATGGATAACAGCTATGAAACAAAAGCTGAAAACCATGGTGATTACAGAGCTAAATTATTTGGCCAAACTGTTAGACCTACAGCTACCGTTGGTGCTGGTGTTGCTATCAAACTTGGACCACGTTTTAACTTAGCTTTAGAAGATCGTCATACTTTCATTAAAGACGACTTGTTAGATGGTCAACGTTGGCAAGAAAGACAAGGTCTAACTGGTGACTTTGATTCTTACAACTTTGCTTCTTTAGGCTTAAACTACAACATTGGTGCTAAAGCTACTGAGCCTTTATATTGGTTAAACCCATTAGATTATGCTTACCAAGAAATTCGTAACCCTAAGTTGATGAAAATACCAGATCCGGTATTACCTGATGCTGATGGTGACGGTGTAACTGACCAATTTGACCAAGAGCAAACGCCTGCAGGTTGCCCTGTTGATTCTCATGGTGTAAGCTTAGATACAGATGGTGACGGTGTACCTGATTGTAAAGATAAAGAGTTAATTACGCCTACTTATTGCCAACCAGTTGATGCTGATGGTGTAGGTAAATGCCCGGTACCATGTCCTGGTCCTGAGTGTGGATTTGTAAAAGGTGGTAACGAGTGTGCTGATAAATTAGGTTTATTACCAAGCATTTCTTTCAGAGCTGGTTCTAACGCTTTATCTGCTGATGCAGAAGCTGTATTAGCTACTGTAGCTGGTAAAATGAAAAATACGCCTGAGTGTAAAGTTGTTGTTGTTGGATATTGCTCTTCTAGCAAAAAAGAACAACAATTAAGCTGGGATCATGTAAATAAAGTAATCACTTACTTAGTTGAAAAACAAGGTATCAGTGAAGATCGCTTTATCTTCAACTACGGCCAAGAAGGTGGTGACTGTAACACAGTTGACCTACGTGCTGCAACTGGCGACGAAAGTGGTCCAGCTAGAGTTGAAGCTCCGCATCCAAACTTGCGTAAAAAATAATAATCAGTTAATTACTTTTTGCTGATAGATAATAAGCCCCTCTATTTTTGGAGGGGCTTTTTTATGTAAGTAATGTTGATAAAGGTGGCTTTGTCTATAAAAGCGAGCCTAAAAGCCTCTTTACCAAAACCTTAACGAACGCTTTTTGGCTTTCTATCTTTTTTCTGTAAGATTTGCGTATAACTATTAACTTTGCACTTCTTTATGCGTATAGGTATAGTAACACTGCTGCTCGCTGTTTTGGTTGTTGCCGGTTGTGGCAAGAGCATGAACAAGATTTTAAAAAGTCCTGACCCGGAGTATAAACTTCGCATGGCTGAAAAGTACTATGTTAAAAAAAGCTACAACAAGGCTCAGGTTTTATTTGAGGACATTATGCCCTTTTATAAAACAAGACCTGAGTTTCAGGATATTTATTATAAATATGCCTATTGTGCTTATTATCAGAAGGACTACATGAATGCGGAGAATCTTTTCAAAACATTTATGGAAGTGTTTCCTACCAGCACACGTGCAGAAGAGATTGATTACATGCGAGCTTACTCATATTACAAACAATCGCCTAAGCCACAATTGGATCAAACCAATACGGTGAAGGCAATGGGTGTAATGCAAACTTTTATTAATACTTACCCTAACTCGACACGTGTTGCGGAAGCCCAAAGTATTATAGATCTTTGTAGGGCAAAACTGGAAACAAAAGACCAGAAAAGCGCACAATTGTATTATGACATGGGGCATTTTAGGGCTGCGGCAGTAGCATTTAGCGAAATGCTGGAAGCCTTCCCTGAATCTCAAGAGTCTGACCGCTACAAGCTAATGGCTATTAAATCATGGTACCGTTTTGCAGAAATGAGTGTGGAAGAGAAGAAAGTTGAACGCTACGAAAAAGTAATAACCGAGTATAAAGATTTTGTTGACCGTTTTCCTGATAGCAAATTGCGTAAGGATGCGGAAGAATTTGTACTATTGTCTGAATCAAATATTAAAAAGTTAAGTAATGAGCAAGTTAAGACGCCAGCTTAGTGCAGGTATTGCCAGTAATGTGGAAACCAAAAACCTTAATGATATTAAGGCTAAAACCGGCAATCTGTACGAATCAATTTCTATTATTGGTAAACGTGCCAACCAAATAAACATTTCTTTGAAAGAAGAATTGCATAATAAACTGGATGAATTTGCCAGCCATACAGATAGCTTGGAAGAAATTCATGAGAATAAGGAGCAAATTGAAATTTCTAGAGCCTACGAACGTATGCCTAACTCTTCATTATTAGCTACACAGGAATTTTTAGAAGATAAAGTGTATTTCCGTAAAGGTGACGACGAATTGTTTAGCTAAAAAAGGCTATAACAGTTACCTGTTTATAATATTTATAAGTAAAAGCTATAGAAGTACTAGGTTTATTGGTGCTTTTATGGCTTTTTTTATGCAATGAACATTGTTATTTTTGATAGTGTAAGACCGGTAGGATAGTGCAACTGGATATTGAAGTGTGATTGATAAAAAGCGTTACTGCAGTTACCAGCGATAAAACAGGATTACGCCTTGAAGAATGGTTAGTAAAGTTACAAGCGCCGTATTAGGTGTAGAGTACTGCAAAGTGTTCCATAGAATTGATGCAGTACAAGAGTGACGCAACAAAAGTCCAATCAAGGCTGGGACGCCGGTAACAAAATAATAGCTAATAAAAATTAGTACCTTTTACATGATGCAGGGTAAAAAAATATTAATAGGAATTTCGGGCAGCATAGCTGCGTATAAAAGCATTACGCTGGTTAGGCTATTGGTTAAAAGTGGCGCCGAAGTAAAAGTAATTATTACGCCTGCGACCAAAGATTTTGTATCGCCGCTTACATTGGCTACACTAAGTAAAAATAAAGTGCTGGGCGATTTGTACGAGGCTGATAGCTGGGCAAATCATGTGGCATTAGGTAGATGGGCCGACATAATGTTAATAGCGCCGTTAAGCTGTAATACTTTGGCTAAAATGGCTACAGGGCTATGTGATAATTTATTACTGGCGGTATATTTATCGGCAACCTGCCCTGTTGTGGTAGCGCCAGCCATGGATGAAGATATGTGGCACCATCCGACTACCAAAAGAAACCTGACTACTATAAAAGGTTTTGGTAACACTATTATTCCGGTAAATAATGGCGAACTAGCCAGTGGTTTATTTGGAGAAGGAAGAATGGCCGAGCCAGAAGCCATATTGCAATATTTACAAGAGCGATTGGCAAGTACTATTACACCTTTACACGGGAAAAAAGTTTTAATAACTGCGGGTCCCACATACGAACCTATAGATCCTGTACGTTTTATAGGTAATCATTCGTCGGGCAAAATGGGCATTGCTATTGCAGAGGTGTTACAGGCACGTGGTGCAAAGGTAACCTTGGTATTAGGACCTGTGAGTGCAAGCAATATTAGTAAAAGTATTACGGTAATTAATGTGGTTACAGCACAGCAAATGTATGATGCGTGTATGAAAGAGTTTGCTACCAGCGATATGGCAATAATGGCAGCAGCAGTGGCCGATTTTAGTCCGAATACAGTAGCCACAGAAAAAATAAAGAAGAAAGACGACGGTTTACAACTGACACTTACAAAAACGAAAGATATTTTAAAAAGCTTGGGAGGAATAAAAAAAGACAATCAGGTATTAGTTGGGTTTGCGTTAGAAACAAATAATGAAAAAGTGCATGCTTTGCAAAAACTGCAATCGAAAAACGCCGACATGATTGTTTTAAACTCTCTGGCTGATAAGGATGCCGGTTTTAAAGTAGACACCAACAAGGTGACTATTTTTACAAAAACAGGTGAAGAGATTGCGTTTGATACTAAACCTAAAACAGAAGTAGCAAACGATATTATTGATACAATTACATCTTTGTATTATGCTTAAAAAATTATTGTTGTGTAACTTATTGGTGATGATGGTAACCATAGCCGAAGCTCAGGAGCTTCAGGCAAGATTAACTATTGTTTCCAGTAGAATAAGCACGCAAATTGATAAGAAGATTTTTCAAACCTTGCAAACAGGGTTAATGAATTTTTTAAATAACCGTAAATGGACTACTGATACTTACCAGCAACAAGAAAAAATTCAATGTAATTTTTTACTAAACTTGGAACAGGATTTAGGCGATAATGTATTTAAGGGAAAGCTTACTATACAGGCTGCACGACCCATTTATAATACAAGCTACGACTCTCCACTTGTTAATTTTAATGATGAGAATATAACTTTTAAATATATAGAAGGTCAACCAATTGAGTTTAACGAAAACAGGGTACAAGGAAACGATGCACAGGTGGCTAACCTTACCGCAATTTTAGCTTATTATGTAAATATTATTTTGGGGTTAGATTATGCCTCATTCTCTCTAAGAGGCGGCAATACCTATTTTCAAAAAGCATGGAATATTGTAAACAACGCTCCTGAAGGTAGAGAGATAAGTGGCTGGCGTTCTTTTGAAAGTCAGCGTAACCGCTACTGGTTGGCAGAGAATTTTAATAACAATCGTTTTGCATTAATACATGATGCATTGTTTGCTTATTACCGCAATGGCATGGATGTATTTTACGAAAATGAAGCCGATGGCCGCAACGGTATATTAAGTAGTTTAAACTATTTAAATACATTAAATACAGAAAACCCTAACTCCATGTTCATGCAATTTTTCTTTCAGGGCAAGAGTAATGAGTTGGTAGGCCTATTTAAAAAAGCAAGTCAGGATATACGTACACGTGCTGCAGATATTTTAGCTAAACTAGATATAGCCAATACAGCAGCATACAAAGAATTAAGATGAGAGTAACACTCGTAATTATAAGTTTTGCATTACTACTATCTGCATGCAGTAGCAAACGTGCGCCTAAAGGTATTTTAGAGCCCGAACCTATGCAGGAAGTTTTGTTTGATATGTTAATGGCCGGTGAGTTTTTAAACGGCTATGTTTTATTAAGAGATACAGGCATACATAAACTGGTTAAAAGCGACCAGGTGTATAATAAAGTATTGGCATTACATAAAATTGACAGGGCAACCTTTGAAAAAAGTATCACCTGGTACCAGCAACATCCACAAATGATGAAAGAAGTGTTGGATTCTATTGCTGCCAATAAAGTGGAAAAAACCGATGTGCTTCCAAATATGCCGGCACCTGTTATTGGTCAGGATTTTAAGCCCGATACATTACTAAATAAATCAAAGCTTAGAGAACCTTTACCGGAGCCGCTGCCAATGGCACCGGCTCAATGATAAAATTACAAATTGACAAAATAAGTAGCCAGGTCGGTAAATGGCACTGTTTGCTGTTCGCCGCTAGTTAAGTTTTTTACATTAGCAATATGCTGCTCAAGTTCCTTAGTACCTATTATTACAATATAGCCAATCTGTTTTTTCTCGGCATACTTAAACTGTTTATCAAACTTTGCATTTTCGTGGTACAGCTCGCAGCTAATGCCCGACTTACGCAATAATTGCATTTGTGTAAATGCTGCCGATGATTCTTGCTCGCCTAAATTAAAGAACAAAACTTGTGTACTACTATTGGTAAATGCAGGAAACCCATTTAACTCTTCCAACACATCATAAATACGATCCACGCCAAACGAAATACCAACACCCGGTACATTAGGCACACCAAATAAACCGGTTAAATCATCATAACGTCCGCCGCCGCCAATGCTACCCATTTGTACACCACTTGCTTTTATTTCTAAAATACATCCCGTGTAATAATTTAAACCACGGGCAAGGGTAGTATCTAATTCTAAGTTTTGTTTACCGGTGTATTGTACATAACTATCCGTAACATATTGCAACTCTTCCATACCGGCTTTGCCCAATTCACTTTGGCCAATAAGCGTTTGTAACGCTTGTAGTTTTTCGCTCACATTACCGGTTATAGAAATATATTTTTCAATTACAGTAATCTGATTATCCTGTAAACCATTTGCCGCTAACTCCTCTTTTACTTTATCAATACCAATCTTATCCAGTTTATCAATAGCAACAGTAATAGCCGTAAACTTATCATGGGCTTGGGTTACATCAGCCAATGCAGCCAACACTTTACGGTTGTTAATTTTAATAGTTACATCAATACCCAGTTGTTCAAAAACCGTAGCATAAATTATACAAAGCTCCACCTCGTTTATTAACGATTTGCTGCCCACCACATCGGCATCACATTGGTAAAACTCACGGTAACGTCCTTTCTGTGGTCTGTCGGCACGCCATACCGGTTGTATTTGGTAGCGTTTAAAAGGTAGCGCCAACTGTCCGTAATTCATGGCAACATAACGTGCAAACGGAATAGTAAGGTCGTACCTAAGTGCACGTTCTGTTAAGTTTTTATCGTTCTTACCCAGCAAAACATTTTCAAAAGCAGCCTTACCTTTCTCTATATTTTTTGCATCGCTAAGTCCGTTATTTAAAATCTTAAAAATAAGTTTATCGCCTTCGTCGCCATACTTTCCCAACAAGGTTTCCATGTTTTCCATAGCGGGTGTTTCCAATGGCTCATAACCATACAGTTCAAAAACGGTACGTATGGTTTGTAAAATATAATTGCGTTTACGTACCACGGCTGGTCCAAAATCTCTTGTGCCTTGTGGCAATGAAGCTTTGCTCATATTATGTTAGTTATCGGCTAAACCCGACGTTTTTTTTATTATGTTATCAGCAACAGTACTACTATCATCGTCTGTTGCGTCGCACTCTTGTGCTGCAGTAATGCTATTGGGCATTATGCTAGTGGTCTAACTATCAATCTTAGATCTCAGATCTGCGATCTAAGATTTCCCATTACCAAATTTCCCAATTATCTAATTTTCAAATTGTCCTGTATTTAGCAATAATTGCATCACAGGCTTTATCAATCAGTTTATACACATCATGATAACCCGGTTCTTCGCCATACCATGGGTCTGTTAAATCTTCATTTGCTCCAGGCGTTAGCTCGTTCAATAAAAAATCAATTTTTGCTGCATCAAACTTATTACCTGCCATACGGCGTACATCGGCCAACACATCATTAGCCATTACATATATTTTATCGTACTCATCAAAAAAAGACGCTTTAAAACGCCATGCTCTTTGTTCACTTATATCCACGCCATTACACAATGCTACTTTTTGCGATAATTTATGCGGGGCTTCGCCGGTATGGTAACCGTTTGTACCGGAGCTATGCACCTGCCAGTTTAAACCGGCCGCATTTGCTTTTTGTTGCAATACCCCTTCGGCCAGTGGGCTACGACAAATATTACCCAAACATACCATCATAATTTTCATGGCGCAAAGGTACTACATCATTACATAGTAAGTAATTGGTTCAGCATCAATTTGCTTTATAAATTAACAAACTTTATTATGGAATTTTTGATAAAAACTTATCCTATTAATGAGTAATAAAACAAAAGGGACTGAATTTATTTTTTACTAACAGGTAGTAGTATGTTTATTAAAACTTAGTTAAAACAATTGTTAGTACAGGTAGATGATTAGCGAACAGGATTCCCGAAAATAAATTCGGGATGCTGCAAAAAGCCCAATAGAATTAATGCAGCAGAACGGAGCGTCGCAACTGGGCTTCATCAAGGGTGGGACGTTGGTAACAAAAAATAATAAAAAATAATGCGTAAAGTCATTTTTTATTAGAATGTTATTAAAAATGTGCTTTTACTGTCATATCCTGCTAATTTTTGTCACGATGTTTTAAAAAAAAACAATAAATTGCCATCCCACTTCAGAAACATATGAAAGAAGGTTATGATGATAAAATAAAAAAGCAATATGCATTAAGACGGTCAATAACCGATTATGGCATGGGTGTGTTTTGGATTTTGCTGGGATTGGCTTTTTTGGTAAGAAAAAAATTCAATGTAATCATTGCCGGACAAGCACCTGATTGGACTGATATTTTAGCTGGTGTTTTGTTTGCCATATACGGCATTTGGCGATTGTACAGAGGATATAAGAAAAACTATTTTAGAGAAAGTTAAAGAAGATGGGAGTGTTTAAAAATATTGTTGTTTTTACCATGGTAGCTACATTGTTGGCGGCTTGTGGTAATAACAAAGAAGACGAAGAGGGACGTAGCTCGCCATATAAAGGTGTAACAACTATAAGTGTTGATGAAACTTTTAAACCGGTGATTGATGCACAGATACAAGTGTACGAATCTAACAGGCCCGAAACTAAAATAAATGTACAGTATAAACCGGAAGCTGATAGTTGGAACGATTTATGGGTAGATTCTATCCCGATGATTATTTCGACCAGAAGAATATCGGAAAACGAAAGAAGGTTTATATCAGATTCTTTGAAAGTAAGTGTAAAACAGCAAGTAGTAGCACGAGATGCCATTGCTGTTATAGTACACCCCAACGCTCCCGATTATGCATTTACCATGGAAGAAGTTAAACAACTGCTTACCGGTAACTATAGCAAAAATTTAACACCCGTTTTTGATGGGGTAAAAGCAACGGGGACGGTTCGCTATCTCGTCGATAGTGTATTAAAAGGTGGCAAACTTTCACCCGATGCAGTAGCTGCTCAAACCAGCGATTCGGTTATTAACTACATAGCATCGCACCCTAAAGCAGTGGGCTTTATTGGTGTAAGTTGGGTAGGTAATAGTGATGATAGTTTGCAACAAAGTTTTTTGAAAAAAATAAGGGTAGCCTATATTGAAAGTACCGACTCGGCAGGTAAGTATATTTTACCTATGCCAGCAAACGTGTACAGGGGTAAATATCCTATGGTACGGGATTTGGTATATATACTAAAAGAACCGTATCCGGGGTTGGCCACAGGGTTTGCCTTTTTTTTAAGAAAAGAAATTGGACAATTAGTTTTCAAGAGGGCTTATTTAGCGGCCATGCTAAAAGATTTTAGCATAAGAAGTGTGCAGCTTAAAGAAGGTCCGATTGAATAATAAGTATTTTTTTATACCACAATAAAAGAGAACACAGATGAACAAAACAAAGTTTACATTGAGTCTAATGACTGCGACACTGTTGACGGTAACAGGTGTAAAGGCACAGTCGCTGCAGGAGGGGATTCAAGATCTTTATTCTGACAGGGTAGAAAGTGCGAAAGCAGTATTTGGGAAATTGGTTGCTTCTAATCCTAATAACATCGAAGCTACTTATTGGTTGGGCCAGGCGTTTTTGAAAAAAGACGACATTGCAGGCGCTAAAGGCGTTTATGATAAGGCGTTAACCACAAGTGCTAATGCTCCTTTGTTGCTGGTAGGTAAAGGACAAGTAGATTTAGAGGAAAATAAAATTCAGGAGGCTCGCCAGCGTTTTGAATCGGCTTTAACCATTAGTAAAGGCCGTAAAGGTGATGACCCTGAAATTTTAAACGCAGTTGGTAGAGCAATTACCGATGTGTATGACCATATTGACAAAAAAGGTGATATTAACTTTGCCGTAGAAAAATTGCAGGCAGCCGCCCAGATTGATACCAAAAAAGATGTACGTTTAAAAGCGGATATTCTTTTAAACCTGGCTAATGCTTTACGTAAGCAAAAACCGGGAGAAAACGGCGGCGAGGTGTTTAAAAACCTGGTAGAAGCTACTCGTGTAGACCCAACTTATCCGGTACCGGCTTACCGTAATGCCATGTTGTTTCAATCGCAACGCAACTGGGAAATGTTTGTTGATTATATGAACACCGCTATTGGTAAAGATGCTCGTTTTGCACCTGCATATTATGAGCTTACTTACTACTACATGCGTGTGGATGTAGAAAAAGCAAAACAATATGCACAAAAGTTTAAAGAAAGTGCCGATTCTGATCCGCAAAATTCATATTTAGAATATGCAATGGAATGGGCTTTGAAAAACTATGACAACGCAATTGCGGGTGCAAAAGATATTATTGCAAAGTCTAATGGTAATCCGGCTCCCAGAGTTTATAAATTGTTAGCCGACTCTTATGTTTCAAAAGGCGATACTGTATCTGCAAAACAATATATTGACGAATACTTTGCTAAAGTTAAAACGGAGGAAATCGCCCCTAAAGATTATACTTTAAAAGCGAATATTTATACGGCACTTCCAGGTCAAGAGGCTGTTGCATTGCAAAGCTTTTTAGATGGCATTAAGTCTGATACTACAGAAACTGGTAAGTTGGATATATTGAAAGAAGGTATTGATTTGTTCCGCAAAAAGCAACAATCTAAAAATGAAAGTGCGTTATATACTAAGTTATTGGAAATAAAACCAAAGCCTACTATTAACGACTTGTTTTATGCTGCATATGCAAATTATAAAGCAGGACAGTTTTCTCCGGCTTATGATCTTGCAACTAGAATTACTACCGAATTTCCTGATCAGGAATATGGTTGGGAATGGAAGTATAATGCAGCAATCATGTTAGATACAGCTAAGTTGGATAGTTTAGCTATACCGGCTGCGCAGGAATGGATTGGTTTTATCAGAAAAGATAGCGCTAAATATGCAACTAAGTTTAACGGTGTGTATGGTTACATGGTTCAAACATATAACAAATTAAAAGACTATGAGAATACTGTTGTGTATTTAGAATTACTGAAAGGTGTTACTACGGATCCTGCAAAAGTTGAGAGCTTTCAAACCAGCATTAATCAGCTGAATGAATATTTGAAAAAGCTAAAAGCACAACCTAAAACATCGGGTGGTGGAGCCACATCCGGTAGTAAATAAACAGGTATTATAAGATTTATAGCATAATTGTAGCCCCGGATCATAATCCGGGGCTATTTCTTTGTATAAAAGCAAGGTTTATTGGCGTTGCTGCCTTATTTTTGCCACTAGGGTAAAAAATTATGATCCACTTACTTCAAACCCATATCGCTGTAAACAGCGCAGATACGTATTTGCCTATTGCCTTACAAATTGTTTTTGCTGTAGGCCTGGTTGTTGTGTTAATGATATTAACCCACCTTTTAGGCCCTAAACGTAAAACCACCGACAAGTTGCAAAACTTTGCCAGTGGTATCGATTCACACGGCGAAGCCAGGCAACCTATGGCTATTAAATACTTTTTAACAGCTATCCTTTTCGTTTTATTTGATGTAGAGGTTATATTTTTCTATCCCTATGCGGTTAATTTCAGGGATTTAGGATGGCAGGGCTTTTTTGCCGTTTTAATGTTTGTAGGCTTTTTCCTTTGCGGATTTACCTATATTTTAAAACGCGGAGCACTGAAGTGGGAAGATTAGTGTAGACAATAAAAGAAAATTTGATAAATAACATCATTTTTCAAGTTTTCTAATTTCCAAATTATCAAATTAGAACTATGTCACGTCCGGTATCATACAACATCAAGCAAAAACCACTGGTAGACGATATCAGTATGGTCGATATGCCCGAAGGGCACCAAGGCCAGGGTTTTTTTGCTACTTCTCTGGATTCTGTAATTGGCCTGGCTCGTAAAAACTCTTTATGGCCTTTACCTTTTGCCACGTCTTGCTGCGGAATCGAGTTTATGGCCACTATGGCCTCTACATACGATTTAGCCCGTTTTGGTAGCGAAAGGGTAGGTTTCTCGCCCCGCCAGTGCGATATGTTAATGGTAATGGGCACTATTGCCAAAAAAATGGGTCCGGTAGTAAAACAAGTGTATTTACAAATGGCCGAACCTCGTTGGGTTATTGCCGTTGGTGCATGCGCCAGCAGCGGTGGTATTTTTGATACTTATAGCGTTTTACAAGGTATTGATCAGGTTATTCCGGTAGATGTTTACGTTCCGGGTTGCCCTCCACGTCCGGAAGCAATCATTGATGGCGTATTACGCATTCAGGATTTAGTAGGCAAAGAGGAGTTACGTCGCCGTAACGGACAACAATACAAAGCTTTATTAGAAAGCTACGGCATTCAATAAGCAACTATTTTTTACAAAACGATTAATGGTTTACTAAACATGTTAACCAACGAATATATACAACAAAGGTTAGAGGAAAAATTTGGCGAAGCCGTTACCGGCTTTCAGGAAAGCTTTGGTATGTTAAGCTTTACTGCCGCCAAAGAACAAAACCTTAAAATCCTTAGCTTTTTGTACGATGATGCGGAACTAAAATTTCGCTTCATGACCGATTTGTGTGGCGTTCATAATCCTGATAATACTGGTAACGAATTAGCAGTTGTATATCATTTACATAACCTGGAAGATAACGTACGCTTACGTTTTAAAGTTTATACCGCTGTAGCAAAACCCGATGTATATACTGCAACCGGATTATTTGCAACAGCCAATTGGATGGAAAGAGAAACCTATGATTTCTACGGTATCAATTTCTTAGGCCATCCTAATTTAAAGCGTATTTTAAACGTGGACGAAATGGACTATTTCCCCATGCGTAAAGAGTTCCCGTTAGAAGATCAGGGACGTATAGATAAAGATGATGAAATGTTTGGCCGCGGTGGTAATATTACTTACAACAACGCCGATCAAACAGCACCATTGGAGCAAAAACATTAAGGCAAATAAAACGAAGAAAAACTATTAGCTGGCATGTCTGAACAGCATATAAAATTACCCGAGGGTAGCATAGAAAAAACAACCACCACCCTAAACCTGGGACCCACTCACCCTGCCACGCATGGTGTAATGCAAAACATCCTGGAGTTAGATGGTGAACGTATTGTATCTACCGAGCAAACCATCGGTTATATACACCGTGCGTTTGAAAAAATTGCCGAACGCAGACCTCTTTATCAAATTACACCACTTACCGATAGGTTAAACTATTGTTCCTCCCCGTTAAACAATATGGGTTGGCACATGACCTGTGAAAAGTTATTAGGTGTGCAAACGCCTAAACGTGTCGATTACCTGCGTGTTATTATCATGGAATTGGCCCGTATTTCCGATCACCTTATTTGTAACTCCATCGTTGGGGTTGATAGTGGTGCGTTTACAGGCTTCCTGTATGTAATGCAGTACCGCGAATTAATCTACGAAATCTACGAAGAAATTTGCGGCTCCAGGCTTACCACCAACATCGGTCGTATTGGTGGTTTCGAAAGAAACTTTAACGATATCGCCTTCCAAAAAATAGAGAAATTTTTAGCAGAATATCCGGCTGTGTTAAAAGAGTTTGAAAACCTTTTTAACCGCAACCGTATTTTCATGGATCGTTTAATAGGCGCCGGACCAATCAGTGCCGAAAGAGCATTGAACTACGGTTTCACCGGGCCAAACCTGCGTGCTGCCGGGGTAGATTATGACTTACGCATACAAAGCCCTTATTGCAGTTACGAAGATTTTGATTTCACCATTCCCGTAGGTACCACCGGCGATTGTTATGATCGTTTTCTGGTGCGTAACGAGGAAATGTGGCAAAGCATGAGCATCATCAGGCAAGCAATGGATAAACTAAAACAGTTTACAGGTGCCGAAGCCGAAGTATATCATGCCGACGTACCGGAGTACTACCTTCCTAAAAAAGAAGATGTGTACACCAAGATGGAAGCATTAATCTGGCATTTCAAAATCATCATGGGCGAAATTGATATGCCTAAGGGTGAAGTATTTCATTCCATAGAAGCAGCCAATGGTGAGTTAGGTTATTATATGATTAGCGATGGTGGCCGTACACCGGCACGTTTACACTTCCGTCGTCCTTGTTTCATTTATTATCAGGCCTACGAGGAGTTAACAAAAGGTGCCATGTTAAGCGATGCCGTTATTGTAATGTCGTCACTTAATCTTATTGCCGGCGAAATGGATGCGTAGCTAATTTGGAAATTCGATGATTTGAAAATTTGGTAATGAAGACTTCATTATTAAATCTTGTAACGAGTAAATAGTAAGTTCTTTTTTTTGATTACCAGCAGTAGTTCCCTGATTGATCGTCCCTTGCGACGCTCCGTTCAACAGCAGTAATTCTATTGAACATTTAGCGCACAAAGTACTATAATTCATATCAGCAACAACTGTAAGCTCATCCTTCGGAGGTTCCTGAAAAGGAAGGAGTAAAGCTCGGGGGAGGCCCTATTGGACAATAGGTCAAAACAAAATAAAATGCAGGTTTTCCGTAACACAGAAAACCACGAAATATAAAACAGATGAGTGTACAGTTCACTGACATTGCTTTAAAAGAAGCACAACGCTTAATTGCCCGTTATCCTGACGGTAAGCAAAAAAGTGCGTTGTTGCCTGTATTACATTTGGCACAACAACAATTTGGTAATTGGTTAGATGTGCCGGTGATGGATTATGTAGCCACATTACTAAAAATTGAACCAATTGAAGTATATGAAGTAGCTACCTTTTACAGCATGTACAATTTAAAACCGGTTGGTAAATACTTGTTCGAAGTATGCCAGACTGGTCCATGTATGATTAGTGGCAGCGATGATATTATACAATACATTGGACAAAAGCTAAACATAAAACCCGGCCAAACAACCGAGGATGGCATGTTTACTTTAAAAACAGTTGAGTGTTTAGGCGCTTGCGGTTATGCCCCCATGATGCAGTTAGGAAAACATTACCGGGAGCATTTAACAAAGGAAAAAGTGGATCAGATAATTGACGAGTGCAGAGCAGAAGCTGCAGCAAAAAATTAATAAAGCATAAAGCGGAAAGCATAAAGCCGAACGCTAAAGCATAAAGCAAAAAAAGGAAAAAGATAAAGCACAAACAGTTTTTACTTTTTACTTTTTAATTTTTACTTTATAAAATGGGAAGAAAACTTTTATTAGCAAACGATAAGGTAGAAGGCATTCGCTACTACGATGTGTACCGCCGCGAAGGAGGTTACCGTAGTGTAGAAAAAGCGTTGAAATCTTTAACCCCCGATGAAGTAACAGAAGAGGTAAAGAAAAGCGGCTTGCGTGGTCGTGGTGGTGCAGGTTTCCCGGCCGGTATGAAATGGAGTTTTCTGGCAAAGCCCGAAGGCGTACCTCGTTACCTGGTGGTAAATGCCGATGAATCAGAGCCCGGTACTTTTAAAGACCGTTACCTGATGGAGTTTATTCCGCATTTATTAATCGAAGGTATGATAACCAGTTCCTTCGCATTAGGTAGCAATAATTCATACATATATATCCGTGGCGAATATTGGTGGATTGTAGATATTTTAGAACAAGCCATTAACGAAGCCAAAAACAACGGCTGGTTAGGTAATAATATTTTAGGCACAGGTTACAATTTAGAAATTCACGTACAGCGTGGTGCCGGTGCTTATATCTGTGGCGAGGAAACAGCTTTACTGGAATCATTGGAAGGTAAACGTGGTAACCCACGTATTAAACCTCCTTTCCCTGCAGTAAAAGGTTTGTGGGGCTGCCCAACGGTGGTAAACAATGTAGAAACTATTTGTGCCGTAGTGCCTATCATTAATGAAGGCGGCGACGAATATGCAAAAATTGGTGTAGGTAAATCAACAGGTACCAAACTTATTTCGGCCTGTGGTAATATAAACAAACCGGGTGTGTACGAAATAGACATGACCATTTCGGTAGAAGAATTTATTTATAGCGATGAATATTGCGGTGGTATAAAAAATGGTAAACGATTAAAAGCCTGTATTCCGGGTGGATCATCTGTACCTATTTTACCGGCCAACCTGTTATTAAAAACAGCCAAAGGCGAACAACGTATGATGAATTACGAAGGACTTGCTGAGGGTGGTTTTGCAACAGGCACCATGATGGGTTCTGGCGGTTTTATTGTGTTGGATGAAGACCAGTGCGTAGTAAAACACACTTATACTTTAGCTCGTTTTTACCGTCATGAAAGTTGCGGACAATGTTCGCCTTGCCGTGAAGGAACAGGCTGGATGGAAAAACTATTATTGCGTTTAGAAAAAGGTGAAGGTAAAACCAGTGATATAGATTTATTGTGGGATATACAACGTAAGATTGAAGGAAATACAATTTGTCCTTTAGGTGATGCAGCGGCTTGGCCGGTTGCAGCAGCTATCAGACATTTTAGAGATGAGTTTGAATGGCATGTTACCAACGCAGCAGAAGCGCAAACACGTAACTATGGATTAGCGCATTATGCTGATGCGTTGGAAGTAGTTGCATAGGATAAAGAGGATTAACGATTGCCGGCGATTGTAATTTTTAAGAAGATTAAGCAGATGCGTTTAAGTAAAATCACAGTTCTTTTTTTATTATTAATTGGAACTAACAAAACGTTTTCACAAGGTGGTGCAACTAGTACAGTGCGTAAAACAAGTGCTAACAGAAAAGGCTCTGTGTTTGCCTATTGGGGATGGAACCGTGCGGCTTATACCAATAGTACGTTAAAGATTAAAGGCGAAGATTATGACCTGACTTTGCACAAGTTAAAAGCAAAGGATAGGCCCAGTGATGTGAGTCTTTATAACTATTTCCGTGCCGATAGAATAACCATTCCGCAAACAAACCTGCGTGTTGGTTATTACTTAAGGGATGATTTAGCTATAACTGCAGGCATTGACCACATGAAGTATGTAATGGTACAAAATCAGGTAGCTAAAGTAACAGGCCATGTAGAACATGAAGGAAAGTACCAAAGTGATTATAATGGTAAGATGGTTATTGCAGACGATTTTTTAAAATTTGAACATACAGATGGGTTAAACTATGTGAATGTTGAAATAGAAAAGCTGGGTAATATTTTTAAAACGGCTGATGAGAAATTGCACATTGGTTATTTGTATGGTGGTGGAGTAGGAGTGATGGTGCCAAGAACCAATACCACGTTTTTGGATTATGACCGTAATGACCGATTTCATTTATCGGGTTTTGGAACAAGTGCAAAAGCCGGTGTACAAATAACCGTGTTGAGAAAATTATCGTTTAGGTTTGAAACAAAAGTTGGGTACATTAATATGCCCGATATTGTTTTACACAAAAAAGGTATTGAAGGTAAAGGCAAGCAGGATTTTGTGTATGCACAGGCAAATGGTATGATAGGTGCGGTGTACAACTTTAGTAAGTAAGCAGAAAGCTGAATGCTAAATGCTTAAAGCGGAATGCACAGGAACTTACACAATGCTCAATAGCATTACTGCAGCACAAGAGTGCGACGCAACAGACGATGATAGTAGCAATGCAGATGATAACATAAAAAAACTTCAATAAAATTGAAGGGTATATAAAAGTATTAAAAACTAAATCCCCTCCTTCGGAGGGGTTTGGGGAGGCTTAAAATGTCGGAACAACAATTATTTAAAGTAACAATTGACAACATCACGGTAGAAGTGCCTGCTGGTACTACTATTTTGCAAGCTGCCCGCCAGGTGGGTGGCGATGTGGCACCGCCTGCAATGTGTTACTACACACCATTGGAAGGCAGTGGCGGTAAATGCCGTACTTGTTTGGTTGAGGTAAGCAAAGGTTCTGAAAAAGATCCGCGACCGATGCCCAAGCTGGTAGCCAGTTGTCGTACAACGGTGATGGATGGCATGGAGGTAAAAAATATTACCAGTCCACGTGTGAAAGATGCCCGTGCCGGTGTGGTAGAATTTTTATTGTTAAACCATCCGTTGGATTGTCCGGTTTGCGATCAGGCCGGGGAGTGTCATTTGCAGGACTTAGGTTACCAACATGGTAGCGATGGTACCCGTTACGAATTTAAACGCAGAACATTTAGCAAGCATAATTTAGGCAACTATATTCAGTTACACATGACACGTTGCATACTGTGTTACCGTTGTGTGTTTACGGCCGATCAGGTTACCGGTAAACGTGTACATGGTGTGTTGGACAGAGGTGATCATGCAGAGATTGCGACTTACATTGAAAAATCGTTAGACAATGATTTTATAGGTAACGTAATTGATGTATGCCCTGTGGGTGCGTTAACCGATAAAACCTTCCGTTTTAAAAACAGGGTATGGTTTACCAAACCTGTTGATGCACATTGCAACTGTACAAAATGTAGCGGTAAAGTTACTTTATGGCAACGTGGTAACGAAGTGTTACGTGTTACTGCACGTAAAGATGAGTGGGGCGAAATTAAAAAAACTGACGACGGCAAAACCGGATGGATTTGTAACGAGTGCCGTTTTGAAAGAAAAGATATAAAAGACTGGGTGATTGAAGGGCCAACAAAAGTTAGTCGTCAGTCAGTAATATCTGCCAACCATTACGAAACAATTGATAAACCACAGGATACGTTGGTTGAAGTAATGGGCGGCCGCCAGCCAAAAATGTTAATGGATATACACGCCATTAGCGATGTAAACCAACCCGGCGTTAAGCTAAGCGAATTGCCTGGCCCTGCTACCGGAAAAACATTTAACAAAAACAACCAACAGTAATACAAACCAATATGTATTTATTAGCGATTGACTGGTTTTTTATTATAGAGAAATTATTATTGATTGTTTGTATTGTTACACTATCAATGGTAGTAGCCATGTACTCTACTTACGGCGAACGTAAGGTGGCAGGCTTTTTTCAGGATAGGCTTGGTCCAAACCGTGCCGGTCCTTTTGGGCTTTTACAACCCTTGGCCGATGCCGGTAAGCTTTTCTTTAAAGAAGAGATTATTCCGTTGGCTTCATCAAAATTCTTATTTATTCTTGGTCCGGCTTTAGCCATGATAACGGCCTTGTTAACCAGTGCCGTTATTCCCTGGAGTACGCCTTTGCAAATTGGCGACAGGGTTGTGCCTTTACAAATTGCCGATATTAATGTAGGTATCTTATTTGTTTTTGCTGCTGTAAGTGTAGGCGTGTATGGTATTATGATTGGCGGCTGGGCAAGTAACAATAAATTTTCACTGTTAGCCGGTATACGTGGTGCATCGCAAATGGTATCGTACGAGTTACCAATGGGCTTAGCTTTATTAGGTGTGTTACTGTTTGTTGGCGATTTAAAAATGAGCAGCATTGTACAAAGCCAGATAGACAACGGATGGCATGTTTTTTATCAGCCAATAGGTTTCATTGTTTTCTTTGTATGTGCATTGGCCGAGTGTAACCGTACACCTTTCGATTTACCCGAAGCAGAAAGTGAGTTAAACTTTGGTTACCACCAGGAGTACTCATCTATGAAACTTGGTTTTTATTTGTTTGCAGAATATATAAACATGTTTATTAGCTGTGTAGTAATGACCTGCCTTTTCTTTGGCGGTTACGATATACCGTTTGTAAACGAGGCAGAATGGGGCTTACATCCAAACCTGCTGGCCCTAATAGGCTTTGCAGTAATAATGGGTAAATCCTTATTCTTTGTATTTGTATTTATGTGGATTCGTTGGACAGTGCCACGTTTCCGTTTTGACCAACTGATGAATTTAGGTTGGAAAAAATTAATACCACTGGCATTGGTAAACATGGTTATTTCTGCCGCACTTATTTTGTGGTTAAAGAAATAATTAGGTTACCGGCTGTAGTAACACGGATGATCGTCCCTTGCGTCGCACTCTTGTACTGCAGTAATGCTATTGAACAATTCCGCATAGCGGACATGAAGTAATTTGAAATAAAGGGTGAAGAATAGTATAACGTTATAAGTAAAAAAGTAGAGAGAATAGTATCAATACTACATTCTCAATACTTAATACTGATGACTAACAACTACATTTGCCACATTGAAATAATGATTAACTATAACACGGTTGCTTAACGGTAAGTTTAGTACGGTGTTTAAAAACTTCTCCAAATGGAGATGGGGGTTAAAATGCAATTAACGAATAAGTCAAAACAGGTAGATCGTAAGCCGATGACATTTTTGGAGAGCTTGTATCTCTGGAATATTGCCAAAGGCATGATGATTACGTTAAAACACTTTTTTAGAAAAAAGCCAACTATTCAGTATCCTGAACAGGAAAGGCCTTTCTCTAAAGTATTCCGCGGTTTGCACATTTTAAATCGTGACGAAGAAGGCCGTGAACGTTGTACCGCTTGTGGCTTATGTGCAGTGGCCTGCCCGGCCGAGGCTATAACCATGGAGGCTGCTGAAAGGGAAAATGGCGAAGAGCATTTATACCGTGAAGAAAAATACGCCGCCAAGTATGAAATTAACATGCTGCGTTGTATTTTCTGTGGCTATTGCGAAGAAGCTTGTCCTAAAGATGCCATTTATTTATCAGAAACATTTGCACCGGCAAACTATGGCCGCACAGGCTTTATTTATAAAAAACAGGATTTATTAATACCTAATCCGGTAGAAGATCCTGAGGGTTATAAAAAAGCATTAGGCGATAAAGCAACTAAATAAAATCACTATTTCAGACTTATTAGAAAGCTGAAATATTAATTAACGGTATTAGTCACGAGACATGAGTGTAACACAAATATTATTCTGGTTTTTATCCATCCTGGCTTTATTCGGAGCCATCATGGTAGTGGTAAGCCGTAACCCGGTACATAGTGTATTGTGGTTAATTATGACCTTTTTTGCTATATCGGGTCATTACATTGTATTAAATGCCCAGTTTTTAGCGGTAGTAAATATTATTGTTTACGCAGGTGCTATTATGGTGTTGTTTCTGTTTGTTATTATGTTAATGAACTTAAACAAAACCGCTGCGCCCAAACGAAACCGCTGGTTAAAACTGGCAGGCGGTATAGCCGGCGGTTGTTTAATGTTGGTTTTAGTAGCCGCATTGCGTGACAGCGAATTAAAAGGCCAGTTTGCACAGGTTAAAACCGGCGATATTGGTTTAATTAAAAGCCTGGGTAAAGAGTTATTCACTACATACGTAATACCATTTGAGCTAAGCAGTATTCTGTTTTTAAGTGCTATGGTAGGTGCGGTGGTTTTAGGTAAAAAAGATTAAAAGCATATAGTAATGCCAATAAATTATTACATATTTCTTTCGTTAGCATTATTTGCTATTGGTATGATAGGGGTGTTAACACGCCGTAATGCCATTATTATTTTTATGTGTGTGGAGTTAATGTTAAACGCCGTAAACTTATTGTTAGTGGCTTTTTCTAAAATGCACTATTTAAGTGCTGGCTCTCCTTTTTCTACTGCCGGTACCGACGGGCAGTTGTTTGTATTTTTTATTATGGTGGTAGCCGCAGCGGAAGTGAGTGTTGGTCTGGCTATTATTGTAATGATGTATAGAAATATACACTCGGTAGATGTAAACTTTTTAAACAGGTTAAAACATTAAGCCTTTACCGGCTTGGTGTTTATAAATAATATTTTAGACTAAAAATTAGCAAACCGAAACGCAATAAACGAACTCGGACAGTACTAATTGAAACATAGTTATGAAGAACGTTTTACAACTGGCTTATCTTATTCCACTATTTCCTTTGCTGGGTTTTCTCATCAACGGTTTGGGGCGTAATAAACTTTCTAAAGGTGCAATAGGAACTATTGGCAGCGGTGCAATACTGGCATCGTTTGTTGTAAGTCTTATGTTCTTTTTTCAAGTTAAAGGTGGCAATACCGAAGTGGTGAGTTATTTTAACTTTATTTCCGTTGGTCAACTTACCATACCTTTTGCTTTTCAGATTGACCAGTTATCGTCTATATTTTTATTGATTATTACCGGTGTTGGTTTTTTAATACATGTGTACTCTACTTCGTATATGCATGATGAAAAGTCCGAACATTTTGCCCGTTATTTCGCTTACTTAAACCTGTTTGTGTTCTCCATGCTGTTATTGGTAATGGGAGCCAACTTTGTTATCATGTTCATTGGTTGGGAAGGCGTAGGTTTATGTTCTTACTTGTTAATCGGTTTTTGGTTTAAAAAACCGGAGTATAATAAAGCCGCTTCCAAGGCTTTTATCATGAACCGTATTGGTGACCTTGCTTTTTTAATTGCCATCTTTTGGTTAATTGGCAAAGTAGGTACAGTTTCTTACGTTGAGGTATTCAGCGGTGCTGCATTGGAAAAATTAACGCAAAACCCGACTGACGTAATTGTAATCACTTTATTGTTATTTGTTGGTGCTACCGGTAAAAGTGCACAAATTCCTTTGTACACCTGGTTACCGGATGCAATGGCGGGTCCTACGCCGGTATCGGCTTTAATACATGCGGCTACCATGGTTACCGCTGGTATTTACATGATAGCCCGTAGTAACGTGTTATATTCTTTAGCTCCGGATGTATTAAATATTATTGCCTGGGTTGGTTTAGCAACTGCTTTATTAGCGGCCAGTATTGCCCTTAAGCAAAACGATATTAAAAAAGTATTGGCTTACTCAACGGTTAGTCAGTTAGGATTTATGTTTTTAGCCTTGGGTACGGGTGCTTATGGCGCTGCGGTATTCCATGTTATGACACACGCTTTCTTTAAAGCCTTAATGTTCTTAGGTAGTGGTAGTGTTATTCATGCTATGGGTGGCGAACAGGATATTCGTAAAATGGGTGGACTGTCTAAAAAAATGCCGGTTACCTTCTGGACATTTGTCATTGGTTGTATTGCCATTGCAGGTATTCCTCCATTATCGGGTTTCTTCTCTAAAGATGCCATCTTATTAAGTGCGTATGCAAAAAGTCCGGTAATGTATGGCATTGCTTTATTTGCAGCCTTACTAACGGCGTTTTATATGTTCCGTTTGTTGTTTATTACTTTCACGGGTAAGTTTCGTGGTACACACGAGCAGGAACATCATTTACACGAAAGCCCGAAGGCAATGACCTTGCCTTTAATTGTATTGGCTATATTATCGGTAATTGGTGGTTTTGTTGGCGTGCCTGCTGTATTAGGCGGTAGCGATGAATTAATCCACTTTTTATCGCCTGTAATTGCAATTGCAGAAGGACATCATATTTCTCATACTACTGAGTATATACTAATGGGCTTATCAACCGGGTTGGTATTGTTAATGGTTTTTGCAGCCTGGAGTATTTATAAAAACTATAAAGAGAAAGAAAATACCGGCTTTGCAAAAGTGTTGGAAAACAAATGGTATGTAGATGAATTGTATGATAACATTATTGTAAAACCACTGAAAGCTTTAGCTGATTTTCTGAACAATATATTTGATAAAAAAGTGGTGGACGGATTAGTAAATGGCGTAGGCCGTTTGGTAAACTATGGTGGCCGTCAGTTTAGATGGATACAAAGTGGCCAGGTAGGCAGCTATGTATTGTTGATGGTAGTGAGTATTTTATTAATTTTTGTTGTACAGTTTTTCTTAAGAAAGTAAGGTTAATTAACTAATGGTGCTTGTTTACTACTATTAACAATGAACAATTAACTATTAACTGTTGCACAAAGAACAGAACGATGAACGGAGCGTCGCAACATCAGCTCCATCAGGGAACTGAAGTTGATAACATAAAATAAAAAAAATCCTGAAAGGGATAGGTTGTAATATGATCGCACTTTTATTATTATTAATTCCATTACTAGGAGGTTTTGTTACTTTCTTTTTAAAGAGTGACAATGCAGCTCGTACATGGTCTTTACTAACGGCTATTGCTACTTTGTTGGTGGCATTTTTAGGTTTGGCGGTTTACAATAAACCGGAATGTTTAAGTTTTCATGCAGACTGGATTCAACCCTTGGGTGCATCGTTTGCATTAAAACTGGATGGCCTTGGCTACACTTTAAGCCTGTTGGCTACATTGGCCTTACCACTTATTTTAGCAGCAACATGGCACCGCCAATATGCTAATGCAAAAAACTTTTTTGGTTGGATGTTATTAGGCGTAGCAGGTATGTTGGGTGTGTTTATGGCCATGGATGCGTTGTTGTTCTACTTCTTCTGGGAGTTGGCATTAATACCTATGTATTTTATTTGCTCGCAGTGGGGTGGCGAAAAACGTATTCCGGTTACCTTTAAGTTTTTCATTTATACCTTCTTTGGTTCTATATTGATGTTGGTAGCGTTGATTTATATTTATTTTCAAACGCCGAACCATTCATTTGCTATTGAAGATTTTTATAAAGCAGGGCAGGCATTATCATACAACGATCAAATGTGGTTGTTCTGGTTATTATTTATAGCCTTTGCTGTAAAAATGCCCATCTTTCCTTTTCATACATGGCAGCCCGATACCTACGAGCAATCGCCTACGGCGGCTACGATGGTATTAAGTGGTATAATGGTTAAAATGGGTGTACTGGGTTTATTACGTTGGGTATTACCTATTGTACCACAAGCGGCTTACAGTTGGGGCGATCTTACTTCCTCCATGGCTGTTATCGGAATTATCTATGCTTCACTTATTGCCATGAGGCAGGATGATATGAAACGTTTAATTGCTTATTCGTCTATTGCACATATCGGATTAATGGCCATTGCTATTTTTAGCGAAACCCAAAGTAGTTTTCAGGGTGTAATGGTGCAAATGTTTAACCATGGTATTAACATAGTGGCTTTGTGGATGGTGGTTGAAATAATTGAACGCCAGTTTGGAACCCGTAAAATGTCTGAGTTAGGTGGTTTGGCGCAAAAAGCACCAGCCCTTGCTATATTCTTTGTATTATTTGCTTTTGCTAATATAGCATTACCGCTTACCAATGCATTCATAGGCGAGTTCTTAATGTTTAATGGTATATTAAATTCAGCCGTAACAAAGTATAATGTTGTGTTTGCCGTATTAGCAGGCCTGGGTATTATTTTAGGCGCTGTGTACACCTTGCGCATGACACGTAAAGTATTTTTTGGTCCGGCAAATGCGTTAACGCAAAATGCTGTTGACATAAAGTGGAACGAAAAAGTTATTTTAGGTTTTATTGCTGTGGTAATAATTGTAATGGGTGTGTATCCGCAACCAATTTTAGATTTTACACAAGCAATTTCTGATGAATTATTAAAACAAGCTGACATACTTCATTTGTTGAAGAAGTAATAAAGAAGTTATGAACGTATTATTGATATCGGCCATTTTGGGTGTTGTAATGATGTTTAGCAGTTTTCTGATAAAGAATACTGCTACCGTACGCACCATAGGTATTACCGGAACTATTGCATTATTAATACTGAACGTACTGGAAATGTACGGCACCAGGTTATTTAATATCAACACAACCGGCTTTTTATCTTTCGACAGATTTAATCTGGTATTTATCAGCATAGCTATTGTAGCCATGTTAGTTTACTTTTTACTTACCGCCAAGGATATGGAAAAAGTAAACAAGGTTAACTACGCGGAGTACTTTGCCTTGTTGTTCTTTATTTTATGTGGTATTGTATTGGTATCAGGTTTCGAGTCATTATTAATCTTGTTCCTGGGTATCGAAATAGTATCCATACCATTATACGTTTTAACCGGTAGCGATAAACGCAATTTAAAAAGCAACGAAGCCGCATTAAAATACTTCCTCATGGGATGTTTTTCTACCGGGTTAATGTTAATGGGTATTACGCTTATTTATGGTGCACAAGGAACATTCACAGTGGAACTGTTCAACTTTACTAAAAATATAGATTCGCCTTTGGCCATTGCAGGTATGTTACTGCTGTTATTCTCTATGGCATTTAAAGCATCGGTAGCACCTTTACATTTCTGGACACCCGATGTGTATGATGGTGCACCAACTGTGTTTACCTCATTCATGGCCACTATTGTAAAAGCGGCTGTATTCTTTTCATTCTTCCGTTTGTTTAACGAATCATTTGGCCCGCTGGCAAAACAATGGCAATTCTGGATAGCTATTATGGCTGCCGTTACCTTGTTTATTGGTAACATAACGGCCGTATTCCAACACAGTGTAAAACGTATGTTGGCTTACTCAAGTATTGCACAAGCAGGCTTTATGTGTTTTGCAGTATTTGCCATGACAGGCACCGCTAAAGAAGGGTTACTGTTGTATGCTGCTGCTTATAGCTTTGCAACCATCGGTATATTTTCGGTACTAACTAAAATGGACGATTATACTTTTGATGGTTTCAATGGCCTGGCTAAACAGCAACCATTAGTAGCAGCGGCTATTACCATCTTCATTTTATCATTAGCCGGTATTCCGCTAACAGCGGGCTTTTTGGCTAAGTTTTATATGATACAGGTAGTAATACAAGCCGGCGGACATTTATGGTTAGCCATCTTTGCTTTAGTAATGGCAGCGGTAAGTGTGTACTATTATTTCCGTGTAATACAAGCCATGTACTTTAAACAAGGCAATGCCAATATACAAGCCAGCAATACCTTTAAATACACTTTATTAGCGGTAGCTATATTGGTGGTATTGTTAGGCATATTCCCTAATTTAATTACCAACTGGTTATATTTTTAATAAGTAGTTTTATTTTTTGTTAACCGGCTGTATAGCCCTGATGCCCCCAACCCCTAAAGGGGCGTCCGGTTGTGTCACTCACTGCATCGTTCCGTCCGCTAATCATCATCGTGTTGTATTGTAGCTGTTTAGCTACATAAAAAGTTTGTACTGCGAAGCTTATGGCTTCGCAGTTTTGTTTTAATCACTTCGCTCTGCGAAACTGCAAGTTCCGCAGTTGTATTCTATCGCCTTTGGCGAATGATAATTTGTTATTTAACTCCCGGATGCAATCCGGGTAGAATTAATAGACACAAGTGATCCTACGGAACACTTGCCAGATGATGTATTTTTTTAACAACTAATAATTTAACTTTCCGGTAGCTTAAATCATTATCTATGCTACTAAAATTATGTTTATTTTTTTCGTTGAGTTGTAATTCGACGGAAGTAAATAAAGATACTATCATCATTGGAAAAGCTTTGAATGCTAAACATAGTGCCGTTGTAGTAGTAAATGATTCGATATCGTATTACATTGACGGCCTGGATTATTGGGACCCAAAATACTATGATAAAAAAGTAAAAGTTATAGGAAAGCTTAGCAAGGTAGTTAATGAAAAGGATACAACGGATGATGGTTTATTAAAGCAAGCAATAATTGGAACGATGCTTATTATAAAAAAAGCAAAGTGGAGTTTGGTGAATTAAAAACCTCGCTCTACGAAACTTGTAGTTTCGCAGTTATATTCTATCGACTTTGGCGAATGATAATTTGTTATTTAACTCCCGGATGCAATCCGGGTAAAATTAATAGACACAAGTGATCCTTCGGAACACTTGCGCCAGATGTGCAGTTATCACTTAAGCAAAATCATTAAGAGCTCTGAATATCCTGAAAGATTAAAAGCATTAGATTTATAAGTATGACACACACTCATATTATTTACTCAGATTTTAATAAAGACCAAGTTAAAATTCTTGAGCAATTTGGAATTACTGTTCAAGCAAAGTATGACCGATTTGATATTGAAGAAAATGAAACATATCAGGAGCTAAAACCTTATTTGGATAATTGGGTTATTCATGAATCTGTTATAACAAAATTTACGGAAGAAGAAGAAAGCAATGCAAAGCGATTAATACTTTTAAGTCCATGGGCAAATGGCTATCCGATGCCGGATGGAGATAATGGCTATCAACATACAACCTATGATAATACGGAATACTGTAATACTTGCGGCATGGGATTAAGACAAAAGGATTTTTTCAGGTTAAAAAAAGCTACTAATTGGAGAGGTTATAAAAGAATGTTTTCATTAAACTGGGTGTTTGATGAGTTGTTTGTAAGAAAGGATTTTTATGAGAGTTTATTCAAGCCTATAGGCATAAAAAGCAAAAAGGTGTTGTTGTATAAAAAAGAAACGGTGATTGAAGATACTGTACAGCTCATTATACCTGAAACGGAAGCATCTCTTGCTCTTGAAAGTTACCCCTTCGAGATTTGTAAAGACTGCGGACGTAAGAGATACGATTTAATTCGAAAAGGCTTTTTTCCATCGTTTAAAGAAGATATTGGCGATATGCAGATTTTCAAAAGCAAAGAATGGTTTGGAACAGGTGCAAGTTCAAGGAAATATATTTTTGTCTCACAGAAATTTAGGCAAAATATTATCAAATCAAAGATTAATGCAAGTTATATTCCGTGTGAAAATAGTTAGTGCATTGTACTCCACAGTTGTTAGAGTTAATCTTAATAAATACAAAACAAATCCCGCTCTGCGAAACTTGTAGTTTCGCAGTTATATTCTATCGCCTTTGGCGATTAATACAGGAACACTTGCCAGTTTTACTTGCGATACTTTTTCACCGCCGCATCAATCACATCTAGGTATCCATTTTTTGCTTTATCGTTACTTAATTCCCAAAACATAATACCACCAAGCTTATTATCTAAAGCATATTTTGTTTTCTTTTCTATAGAGGCTTTATCGTCAAAAGTAGCAAAGGTTTTTGTGGTAGGGTTGTAAGCATAACTGGCCTGCGCTTTAGCATCGTAATAAAAAGTAAAACCGTTTTTAGTATTAATGTTTTTTTCAAATGTATCGTAAGGTAAAAAACTTTTAAACTGTCCGGGTTGATATAAGCCATTGTTTTTATTAGGTACATTAATCCAACTACGGCCATAAAAAGCAGCACCAATTACCATTTTATGGGCGGGTACACCAATGGATAATAAATAACTTACACAATTTTGTACCGATTCAATTTGCTCGGGTGTGGAATATAGCGGTGTATGATGACCGGTACGGGTAGAGTTGCCATGTACCATATCATAATTCATCAGGTTTACATAATCCAGTATAGGCATAATGGCTTGCCAATCTACAGCATCGGTAAGATATTTAGGAAAACCACCGGCCGCAAAACTAATTTCCTGTTTGCTACCTAATGTTGTTCTTAGTTGTTTAATTAATAAGGTAAAGTTGTTTTTGTCTTCCGGTTTAAATGCGTGACCGGGTGGGCCTTCAATAGTAGGGTATTCCCAATCCAGGTCAATACCATCTGTTTTAAAATAAGTGGCTAGTTCTTTAACAGATGTTGCAAACTCTTCTATGGCAGCGGTGGTTGAAAAAACATCGGAACAGGTTTCGCAACCGCCCCAACCACCTAAGGATAATAAAACTTTTAGTTTAGGATTGCGTGATTTAAGCGATACGAGTTTTTGAATGGTAAGTGTATCAGCATAATCATCCACATTTAAACGATTGCCTTTTAGGTGGCAAAAGCTATAAATAATATGGGTTAGTTTTTCAATGGGGTATTGGTCAATATTAGTAGCATTGGACGAATAATAGCCGATTACTTTAAAATTATTGCTAGCGGATTGCGCATATAAATTGCCGGTTAAAACTGCGGCTAAAAATAAAGTAATGACTAAGGAAATACGTTGTGGTTTCATACGGTAAATACAGTTGCTTAATGGGGAAGATACTACATTTTTAAAGTATAAACTTATAACTGGTTACATACATTGCAGGTAAAAAATACCAACTTTTTAAAATTACAAACTTGGCAAGGAAGAACTTATTAAACGAGAAAATTTTTAACCCATTACATTCTTCGCATTAATCTTTTATTTCTTCTCAAATATTTTTAATTATCTTTTTGGGTAAACATATTTGTGTTTTAGGTACCGTATATGTATAAGTTACCGTTGATTTTAAAAGAAGCCTTACATTTATAGAGAAAACCGGAAGACCAATTTGGAAATTTGGTGATTTGGAAATTTGGAAATGAGGGCTTTTGCTATTTGTAGGAAACTTGCACATTGCCCAATAGAATTACTGAGAGAGCAATTTGAAAATTTGATGATTTGGAAATTTGGAAATGAGGGCTTTTGCTAATTGTAGGAAACCTGCACATTGCCCAATAGAATTACTGAGAGAGCAATTTGAAAATTTGATGATTTGGAAATTTGGAAATGAGGGCTTTTGCTATTTGTAGGAAACTTGCACATTGCCCAATAGAATTACTGAGAGAGCAATTTGAAAATTTGATGATTTGGAAATTTGGAAATGGGGCTTTTTGCTATTTGTAGGAAACGAGCATAATGCCCAATAGAATTACTGAGAGAGCAATT
>PJTT01000293.1_pt1 | contig 56925 bp, 49 predicted proteins | sample 1512261 | NCBI WGS metagenome assembly PJTT01 (sample SAMN08177685, study PRJNA422409) | Soil metagenome, whole genome shotgun sequencing project. | isolation source: Soil (2) enriched on wood chips | place: USA: Madison | collected 2015-01-15 | reverse complement strand
GTCTTGGGAATCTTACACCAACGGAATTATCAAAAAATATTAGGCAACAACAACAAATAAATCAATTAGTACCGTAAATTAGAAAAGTCCAATCGTAGCTGTGGGAAAAATGGGGTACTTACAATTTGAGCTAAGCTTGGGAATAGATGCCTTGTATACTGTTTTTATTTTGTCAAAAAAGTAATATATTGAGCATGTTTTAAAGAAATATTAATGCCAATTAACGAACCAGATATACCGCCATTTGATCTACTCCATGAAATTGGGAAGGAGGGGAATTACCAGTTATTGTTTCCACCGTTACAGGCCGGTTTGGCTATTCTTAGTCTTTATCAAAAAGTCCGTTCTGGGGTTTTCCGAAATAACCGTTTTACAGAAAGTGATATTTACACGGCGTTAGAGGGTTCGAGATTTATTCTAAGCGAAGAGGAATATGATCGTTCTCCACAATTGAAATTCAACATGATCATCAGCAGCTTGCAGGTTTACTTTCTACGATATGATACCGATGAACAGCTTTACACCCTAAAAGATTATGCGGAATCGTTTTGTAGGCACGCTGAGGAGACATTACTCGCTAACTTCAACCCAACACAGATTGAAACAATCTGTAATGATTTGCGTATTAAACTTGAATCATGTCAGGATGAATTTAGTGTTAAGCAATGGATCGAGGTTTACTTCTACGCTTTTCGCCCCGCGATGAAAAGTCAGGTGGATCGCTTGGAAAGACAAGTCGATAAAACTGTACAAGAAATAAGGGAGACTACACAGATTTCTAGTCTGTCCATACTAGAGGTGCTAAAGGAGATCGACACAAAGCTCGATCTGCTTCGCGTACAAAACAACGAACTACGATCTGCCTTCCGAGAAATGAAAACGATCAATGTTATTTTAGAAACCCAATTATCGGCAATCAAGGATCAGTCTATTGCGGACAGCATTAGCCAAGTGAGGCAATTTTTTCCAGAGATCAAATATACCTTGAGTCTTATCGATAAGCGGCTAGATCGAATTCAGCCACGTTTTCGGCAATTTTTTGCTATGCTCAATAAACCATCTTTTAACATCCGTATCGAGAAGTTTTTTAAATTCTTACTGACCAATTCTACGCTTAGCGAAAAAAAACAAGTGGTTCTTCCTGAGGGGGTTCCTTTGTTTAGCTTTCACCAACAAACATCAAACTTCTGTATTTTTGAACGTCGGGAAGATCTTTTTCCGACCAAGCCGATGCCAAGAGTTCGACCCATCGAAAGTCCATCTGAAAAAGAGAAAGGACTACTTGTTGCTAAAAAGCAACTTGCCTTATATAGAGAGATGGACATCTGGTTAATGGAAATCTTAGATGATGCTAAAGTCGCCGCGGTTTTCTTTTCAGAATACTTTTTTAAAATCATTGAGCAAAAAAACGGGGAAATTGATCTAGCACTTAATGTAGCATATGCATTGATCAGGAGGGCAGAGGTAGACCCTCGACTCCAATTAGAAATAGAGAAGAAACCTGTTAAACATCAACACTATAATGTATCCCTATGGGAAATGAAGATCAATTTCAAGAACTAGATGCGCTATCATTTTATCATGATCCAGAGGCCCAAGAGCTTATTGGTAAATTAGACCTGCATTTAAAGGATGGTATGCATTTCCAGGAACGCGACCACCAGTATTTGCAGTTTCAATTTATTAAACGTAATTACAATAGCCTCGCACAATATTACCGTAAATACCATAAGCTAATACTAAGTTACGGTGGCGAAGGGCTAGACCGTTACTATTATCTAGAATTCAATGGTTCCGACCGTGGTAGTATAGATGGTGACCATCGTTATTTTCTACGCGCAGAGTTTGTTATCATCGGATTTATGATTTATAAGATCATCTTTATCGACGGTAATGTCGAGCTTAGTTCGGTATCGCGCTTGCAGTCCATTATCCTTTCTGATTATGAGGAACTCATGGAGGATATTTACCGCTTACTAGCTAAGATCAGGAAGGCGAACCCTACCACGTACAACAATGAAAAGGTTAGGGATGTAGTACTTGATACATTGAAAGAATTTAAAAAGCTGGGATGGGTGATAATGGAGGAAGACTTCTTTGATATCATGCCATCATTTTCCCGCCTGCAAAAAGTGTATGGTGACCATATTAATAATCTAGAAGACATTTTAAAAAGCCAGAGATGAAGAAATTTCCAAGACTTTATAGTCTGTCCACTTTAGGTGTTCGTCAACATCAGGAGTTTGACTACCAGTTTCATGGTTTCAGGACCGACTTTGTAGGAGACAGCGGTTGTGGCAAGAGTATGATCGCTGACCTTGTGCAGCTAGTATTTGTCGGCTCTGAAGTATTTGCGTCAGGAACCGACTCGATGGATAAAAGAGAGGTCGAGGGAATGGTCCTGCGTACTCCAGGCGGTAAGGGAACCGATATGGCCTATGTGCTGTTGAACCTTGAAATTAGAGATAACGAATTCTTGACTATCGGCGCCTACCTGGAATCTACCAGCCGTCAAAGCAGATCCTTTATTATTCAGCAAAGTTATGACGACGCAGATCTTAGACCGTTAAGCCGTGCATTAAACGTTTCTGATATCTATTGGCAAGAACAGATCCCAACAATGGATATGTTTAAGGATCACCTCGAGGAGAAAGGTTTCATCTTACACAGTTATGGTCAAAGGAAAAAATTTCATAACTTTCTCTTCCGACATCAACTGCTTTCCATCGACCTTAGCGAGAGTAATAGGACTTTGAAAGACTATGCCATGATTATCCAATCCTTCTCTCGAGGGAAGAGCTTAGATATATGCGACAGCGGAAGCCTAAAACGCTTTTTGTTTGGAGACGAGAAAGCAAAAGAGATCGTCCAGAAATTTAAAGTCGCCGTTGAGGAAATGCAACTCACCCTGAAGGAACATGCCCGAAATCGGGAAGAGATAAACCTCGCTACGGCTAAGCACAAGGCGCTGAGCGGTCTTGATGAGCTGCGTAAGACGTTTCAAGAAAAGGAAGAAGATTTTGTGCTAAAACGCTGTGCTTATGCCAATAAGATTGAATTGGAAAATAGGGAAAGCATTAAAGAAAGTGTTTACGATTACATGGAAGCCTATACCACACTTTCCGCTATTCGAGATATCGTCGATCAGGAGCTTGTCTTTTCAGAAGATATTGCTAATGAGCTTACAGTCAATGAGCAATCTGCAAAAAGCGAATACGACCGTACAGCATACCTTCAGCAGCAGCTAAAACCTTTCTTAGCCTTGGTAAAGGAATATAACTGTGCGGCGATTGAGCTTCATGAAATTTATAGCAAATACCGACAAGATAAGTCAGATTTCCAAATTATAAACTCTGTCAAAGCTGTCTTATCAGCAAGTGGGTTAAAAACGGTTCTAGATGCTTACTTGCATATAGGTGATCTACCGGCTCTATTGGAGAAAATTCAGCAGGACAAAAGTGAAATGGAACTATTATTGAATCAGAAAGAGCAATTGTTGGATTTTTCCACTCTTAACAATGAAGGTTCTCTAGGCTTCTGGGCGATTAAACATTATCAACAATATTCTCTGGAATTGGAGTCGCTTTTGATGCATTATAAAGACTATCCGGTCAAAACACCTGGCGCGACCCTAGACCAATATATTCCAAATCCCGAAAACCTGCTAAAAAATGATTTGACCTTTAAAAAGGATGCGGCGGGGTTTTGGGTAAGCAATGGTGCGGTTGAACAATATATAGCATATCAGCCGAAGCAACTATTTGCTTCGGCTGATCCGCAGGCGCTTAAAAAGCTCCTGGAAAGTCTTACAAAGGATCTTCACCATGAGATTTCTGAAATAAAGTCAAATATTGATAGTTTAAGGAAGCTCAAAACCTTTGTTCTATCCACCGAAAATTTTAAATCGTTTCTTGATGTTCGCCATCGCCAAGAGGAATTGTTCCACTTTGTTGCTGTCGATGCATTGGAACAGAGTCGAGAAGCTTTTGAAAGCGGCATAGCTTTGTTAAAGAATGCCGATCAGATCGGTCTTGAATATGCTGCAGCCGATGTAGAATGGAATGAAAAGCGCCAACTGCTGGATAATTACACTTCCGTTTTGGAAAGCCTCCGGAGAACGCATGTAAGTCTGAATAATTTGTTTTCGAATACTACAACAACCGAGATTCTAAATGTGATAAATGAAACTTTTCCGGAATTCGTTCCAGATGAATCATCACAGCAGCAACAAAGGGACTACCTTAAATCCAGTTTTGAAAAATCGCGTACTAAAGATCGCTTCATCGGAGATGTAGAGAAGGAAAAACGAAATAGGATACAAAATTTGGACATTAGGCTGCAGTATCGAGAATACAGTGCAAGCATCGTCGAAAAAGAAAGTGCTTTTAAAGAGGCCAGATTCTTGCTACAAAAGGAGCCGGATATAAGTCACTTGCAAGAATTAAATGTAGGAAGGCCTGATAAGGAAGAACAGGAGTATCAAATAAGCAAAAGTCTCTATAAAACTAGGTTTGATGATATTGTACTCTTATATGCAAGTAGCGAATACTATCGTTTTGAGCGATATCAAAACTACGATGAGCTTTGTGCTATTGTACTGCCGGAGGCCTTTTTAGACAAAAAAATCGAGGCGGAAAGTAGCATCGATGCTATATGGAATTATCTCTTATTGATAAACGACAAGAACAAGGACCTTAATAGTCGTAAACTGCATAAGCTTCGTGATATTTTAGACGAAGTGGTAGATGAGGTCAGTAAGCGTGAAGATACGGTTCGCCAGATCCATAATTTTTTGGACAATGGCGAACGTGAAATTACAGGTGGACATCGTGTGTCGCTCAGAACCAATTATTTAAATTCTTATCCCAAAGCTTGGATCGACAGTTACAGTGAAAAGCTTTCTACGGACAATACTCTTTTTGCCGAGGGGCCGTCCATGCATGAATTACTAGGTGATAGTATTAGTCTAGAGGAGAAAATGATTAATGCCTTCTATGCATTTGGAGGCCACCGAAGTGCTAAGCCACGTATAGAAACTCTACTGGATCCTAACTTTTATTTTGACCTTACATTTAAAATGGAGTCTCACGCTTCCGGGAAAACAAATATAGGTAGCACTGGACAGGTATACGCTGCAATAGCTCTACTTTGTATCGCTCGGCTTTCTCTCGTTAATAAAAGTACCTTTAACAAAAGTCCGCTGCCGGGCATCCGTTTTATGCCTATTGACGAAGCGGAGGGGCTGGGCAGCAATTTCGATTTGCTCTACCAAATCGCTCGCGACTTTGACTACCAAATACTTACGATGGGAATCAAGCCTCTTGGTCGGTTTAAAGAAGGCGAACAATTTATTTACATGCTGAGCAATAACAAGGAAGCAACTGAGGACGTCAATTACCAACCCTACGGTATCTTTTGCGAATTGGATCAGCATCTTTAAACAGTAGGACGAAAGCAAAATGAACAAAGTGATTAATCCACTATATCTAGAAATTACTTGGCCGCAACTCAAGGCGTTACATCGGATTTACATGACAGGCAGCACCCGATCTAACCTTTTTACCAATCCCTATTTTCTGCGGCTCAAAACTGATAAACGCCTGCTACGCTTCAGAACCGGTAATCATAATATAATAGAAGGGACAAGCTTGTTTAAAGTGTTCTACGAACAAAACTTTTTAAGAATCTACACTCGGTATGAAGAATTCTTTCTACTAAGTGGAGTGATATCAGATGGTAGGCGGCCCTACCGGTTGTATGACCTTGAGAGCCTTATATACATCCATGGCAATAAGAACGAACTTGCTTCTAATCTTACTACTGAACGTACGTTTGCTAGTAAACTTTTCAAAAGCTCCAAATACTTGGAGAACAATATTAGCGTAAGAAATGCAGTGTTCGAAATTTTGGGCATTAATGGTTTCCCAAACAGCGACCCAAAAAACTATCTATGGCGTCTTACAGTAGACTGCCCTAATCCTAAAGTAGTTCTACTATGCGAAAACTTGGACACTCTTAAAGTCCCCGATGTAGCCTTAACGAATCATATCGAACTCTGGTATGTTGGTGGTAATAACACCAGTATTCTTAAAAATCTTTCGCAGGATAAGTTTCAATTGCCTATTTATTACCGTTGCGATTGGGATTATGATGGTCTACGTATTTTTAATTCCATTACCCAGATTCTCCAGGAGAAAAGCAAGACAATTACGCTATTGGAGCTTATCGATACTTATGCGCGGCTACCGGTCAACTCTCCGTACCACAAAAGTAGATGGAAGGCTGAAAAGCCTTTTTCAGGACTCCGTAAATCGGATTTTACTGAAAGTCAGCAACTATTAATCAATGAACTTATTGTACGTGATCAATGGATTGAAGAAGAAAGTCAAGACCTGGAGGTTCTACTTCGGTTCAACGGATGCATTTAGTCAACGGGGTTTGTATATTTAGGTATTTAGGCGATCCTGCACGTGTATTATTCTGCAGCCCCTCTTTTATTTAACTTCAGGACCTCAAATCGTTGTGTTCTTCGGTAACAAGACAGTAATCTAATCGATTTTCTAAGGTGATACATCTCAGAACATTAAGAAATCATCCTCGAATTCCTAATGTTCCAAAATTGTATTTTCTTACTACTTATCCAAAGAGTATTTTTTTAATAAGTTCCAGTTTATCATTCACATTTATGGAATCTTCCACAATAGTTTCGGTGTCAGGAGGTGTGTCAATTTGCGTTCGAAGTCGCTCAGGCCTATCTATTGTATTTCTTTCCTCTACTTTCACAGTTAGCTTTCGACGGAGATTTATCATTTCACGACTTATCGCCTGTTGTTCAGTTATGGCATACTCTTCAGTCTGACGTACAGATTTATGCCCAAGCATATTTTTAACGATATGTATGGGAACATCGTTTGCCAATGTAACTGTACTTCCGAACGTTCTACGCGCCTTGTGCGTATTAAGAATACTAGTAATACCACATAATTCAGCTATCTCTTTAAGATACTCGTTCATTTTCTGATTGGATTTAACAGGGAGAACAGTACCTTTTAAAATACAGTCTGGATGATTTCTGTATTTTTCCATTATCTCCATAGCCTTGGGTAATAACGGTACATTAAATTCAGTTGTTGATTTTTTTCTGTTATCAACAATCCATAGCTCGCCATCAATCCCTACAACGATGTTTGTTGTTTTTAATTTATAAACATCAGCGTATGCTAATCCAGTATAACATTGAAAAACAAAGATGTCACGTATGGTCTCCAGTCTTGCGCTAGTGAACTGTTTGTTTTCGATCATCTGAAGTTCGTACTTCGAAAGTGGCTTTTTATTAGGAGGTGTTTTCTTTCCTTTAAATAGCTTGAATGGATCTGTAGCTATGTACTCCTTTGCAATAGCACGGAATACGATCTTTTTAAAATTTGCTATATACTTTAGAGTTGTATTATTGTTACAGCCGCGTACTGTTTTTAAATATAGTTCGTATTCTTTAATAAAGGCATAATTAAGCTCTCGAAATAGAATGTCATTTCTCTTGTATTTGTACTCTATAAAATCCTTTACGTGCGATCTAGAGGTCACATAACGCGTGTAGGTGCCAGCTGCAACTTCACCGCTAGGAATTAGTGATTGTAATTCTTTGTTGTGTTTCTCGAATTCCACAAGAACTTGAATTTTCTCGTTATCTTCACCACGAATGTGTTTTATTAAGACATCGGTCGTAAGTTCAATATTTGTATTAAGCAGTAGATTTCTGTGGTTATTGACTTTGATAATCAGACTGTCTAAGAAGAAGTTAATTGACCGTGCGTCCTCCTTACTTCCTGTCGCGCGTCCTTTTTCTTTATCCCACCGACTATAGAACCATGTTCTGCGAGTAGAAATTTCCTGCGTAATTCCATCAACCGAAATGCGGAGGTAGATGCTTCTTTTTTCTTGTTTCTTTCTTGGCGTTTTTAGAAAGAATGTTGTTCCAAAACTTTTTTCCAACATAACTTAAAAATTAGAGTAAGTAAATGTCGACCTAAAGTACCAAAATATCAAGATGCTAAACTCGTTTACATGTTGAATATGAGCTAGTTGTATCGTTTTCTGTGGCACACTTTTTTTAGTTTGTGGCTGTGCCACGAATGTTACCGTAAAATCATGTGCGTTTTTGCAAATTTTGCGATATCCCCATAAACGAAAAAAGCCTGCAAATCGTTGTTTTGCAGGCTTTTGACTTATTTTTAAGCTTTTTTGAAAGCTTTGAAAATGTGTCTTTGCGGAGAGGGCGGGATTCGAACCCGCGGTACCGTTTCCAGTACGACAGTTTAGCAAACTGTTCCTTTCGGCCACTCAGGCACCTCTCCGTGTTTTGACAGTGCAAACATAACGCAAATATTTTATTCTGCAAAGCGTTAAAACGTATTTTTTGTGAAAAAACAATAACGTTCTGACAGTCAAAAAGATTTTTTATTTAGGCCGTGGCAGGGCTGCTGCTCTTGTTTAAATCATAGTCGATGCGCACATGGTAAATACTCTTCAACATCGCCTTGAATATATCCGAAACCTCTGTAATATCGCGCATGGTGATGTTCGCATTCATAAACTGCCGTTGCGTAATCTTGTAGTCGATAATCTTATCCACCAACTTATTGATCGACTCCTCGCTAGGCTCCTTGAGCGCGCGTGAGGCAGCCTCCACCGAGTCGGCCATCATCAGTACCGCCGTCTCTTTCGAGAAAGGCACTGGGCCAGGGTAACGGAAGATGCTTTCGTCGACCAACTTATCCGGATTGTTTTTAACAAACGTGTTGTAGAAGTAGTCGACACGTGTGGTACCGTGATGCGTGCGTATAAAGTCGATCACCACCTCGGGTAGTAAGTTCTTTTTAGCCATTTCCACGCCTTTGTGCACGTGCGAAATAATAATCTGTGCCGACTGCTCAGGCGTCAGTTCCTCGTGCGGGTTGTTGCCCGAACGTTGGTTTTCGATGAAGAACAAGGGGTTGGACATCTTCCCGATGTCATGATACAGTGCGCCAGCACGGACGAGCAAGGGGTTTCCACCGATCTTGTAGATCGCCGCCTCCGCCAGGTTGGCCACCTGCAGCGAATGCTGGAAGGTACCGGGAGCCTTAAGCGACAACTCGCGCAGGATGCGCGAATTACTATTGGTAAGCTCCATCAAGGTCAAGTCGGAAACAATGCCAAATAGGCGCTCGAAAGCGTAGATCAGCGGATAGGCGAGGAGGGTAAGCCCCACGCTGACGATAAAAGGGGCAATATCCGTCCAATAGATGTTGCTGAAAGAGCCGTTTCGCGTTAATACCAAGCCTACATAGGCCACGATATAGGTGGCTAAGATGATTAGCGACGAAACTAGGAACTGCTCGCGCTTCACCAAGGTCTTGATGCTGTAGATGGATACCATACCCGCAATAAACTGCAGGAACACAAATTCGTAGCTGTTGGGTACAAAGAGTGCAGCGATCAACACCATTAAGAGGTGTATATTGAGTGCTACGCGCGTATCAAACAGCACGCGGAATATAATGGGAACGCTACAGTAGGGGATATAGTATAGGTTTGGAATCTTCATGTTGATGGCCCAGGACAGAACGCCCAGCATGGCCACGATAACAATCAGGACGATCATTATCAACCTGTTGTTGTCGTAGATAAAAGGCCGGAAGAAATAGAGAAACACCATAAGCAGGGCAATACAGAGCGAGATCATGATAAACTGGCCAAAGGCAACGAAATTTTGGTTGCCGCTGATACGGGCCTCATCTTCAAACACCTTGCGCAGGGACTCCAGCCGCTGGTAGGTTTCGTTGTTGATGATCTTGTCCTTCTCGGCGATAAGTTCGCCCTTTTGCACCACGCCACGCGTGCTGGATATGTTGGCCAGCGCATTTTGCTCAACCTTGTTGGTGAGGTTCTCGTCGAAGACGTAGTTCAAGGTCACGTAGTTTTTTAGGATTTCGGACAGCCAAGCCTTGCGTCCTATCTTGTTGTTTTTGGCAAGCGATTGCTGAATGTATTGATTGGCTGATTCAATGGTGAAGATATCGGCCGTGTTCTTCTGCTGGGCGATGTTCTCGTGGATCAGGGTGAAGTTGTATTGGCTCTGCGTTTTGTCTACATTTTCGGGATTGAGCCCTTTGTTTTGGTATCGGTTGTTGAGGGATACGATACCGCGGTTGTACACATAGTTGAGCAGTGCATTGCCGACGGCTTGATAGCTTTCGAGGTTGCCCTGCCCCAAGGAGTCCATATTGCTGATCTGCCATTTTTCGGCAATGTCGGTATTGAACTGATCGATCTGCTCCTTGCTGGCGCTGGTATTGAGGGTGTAGACGGGCTGCACCGTCTTCAGGATCTGCTCCCGATCGCGGATCAGCTCTTCCTGTGTCTTTAAGATGGCAAAGTTGTAGGGAGAAATGAGGTTGTCGTGGTTCCACGCTTTGCCTTTTTGAAACTCATACCGAAACCGGGGCTGCTTGGGAAGGAAAATACAGATCAGGACGATGGCCAAAATGACCATAGCAAACTTGACCAAGAAGGAGTTGTTCTGATTCTTTTCCCTGTTATAATTTATTTTGAGTTTAGCCACTTAACCGTACCTTTTTTTAGATGAACACTGCAATTCTACACAAATGTACTATTTCTCCGCGGAATCGCTTGGCCGATTAATTTACGAAATTCCTCGAATAATAGGCGCTGACTTCCTTATCTTTGCTAAAAAAGAAGCATACATGGCTACAACAACACACTTGATTGCTCCCTCGGTGCTTGCCGCAGATTTTGCTCGGCTTTACGAGGAGGTGCACATGGTTAACAACAGCGAGGCCGATTGGTTCCATATCGATATTATGGATGGGGTGTTCGTACCCAATATCTCCTTTGGATTTCCGGTGATGCAGGCTATTGCCAAGCATGCGACGAAGCCCTTGGACGTGCATTTGATGATTGTTGATCCGGATCGGTACTTGAAAGCCTGTAAGGAGGCCGGTGCTTCGGTTATCACCGTTCACTACGAAGCCTGTACGCATCTGCACCGTACCTTAGCTGGTAGTCGCGAATTGGGCTGCAAGGCGGGGGTTGCCCTCAATCCGCACACACCCGTCAGCTTATTGAAGGATGTGATCCGCGATATCGATGTGGTATGTTTGATGTCTGTAAATCCTGGGTTTGGTGGACAGAAATTTATCCCGCAAACGTACACGAAGATCAAAGAGCTTCGTGCCTTGGCGGCAGGTGTTAACGACGCGCTACTGATCGAAATTGATGGTGGTGTGGGCGTAAACAATGCGGCGCAATTGTTGGAGGCTGGAGCCGATGTGCTCGTCGCCGGAAGCAGCGTTTTTGGCGCTCCAAATCCAACCCTCGCCGTGCAAGAATTAAAGCATATAAACACGGGAAATAAGTCTGTTTAGTGTCATAAGTGGCAACCTCTTTCGTGAATTTTATTTACGGCGTAGTTGCCACTTTTGCATGGTATGCAAAATAAACTTAAAATTTAGGCTTTTTTCTCCTCATGTTCTTACAATTTTATCCTTGTAGGAAAGTCTGAAAAATCTTGTTTGGATTTATTCCAAATTAACGTTTTGCCCAGTTAGAACCTTATTAAAACCTATTCTTTTTTTGTATTTTTGTCGTGAATCAAGAAAACGATAACCGATTTCGTTTTTCATAAACATTCTTCCGCATTATTTGTTAGTATACAAGGTCGCGCATAATGTTATGTTAGCATAATAAAATTTAAAATTTTAAAAGAAGAGGCTGTACTTGGTCGTACAATAACCTTAAAATTTGAAATGATTTCTTAATGATGAGTACTTACAACGATTATATTCAAGAGATTGAAGAAAGAAAACAGCAAGGCTTACATCCTAAACCAATTGATGGCGCAGACCTGCTTCGTGACATTATCGCACAAATTAAAGACTCGGGCAATCCGTACCGAGCAGATTCGCTAAACTTTTTTATTTACAATACCCTACCGGGCACCACCAGTGCAGCGGGCGTGAAGGCTAAATTCTTAAAAGAAATTATCTTGGGCGAAGCGACGGTTGAAGAGATCACGCCGGCTTATGCTTTTGAGCTGTTGTCGCACATGAAAGGTGGTCCTTCGATTGAAGTGTTGCTGGATTTGGCGTTGGGCACTGACGCGACTCAAGCGGCCGAGGCGGCGAAGGTGTTGAAAACACAGGTGTTCTTGTATGACGCCGATATCGAACGTTTAAAAAATGCCTTCGAAGCTGGAAACGGCGTGGCTAAAGATATTTTAGAGAGCTATGCGAAAGCAGAGTTCTTTACCCAGTTACCTGATGTTGCCGAGGAAATCAAAGTCGTGACGTTTATTGCTGGCGAAGGCGATATCTCGACGGATTTACTTTCTCCGGGAAATCAAGCACACTCGCGCTCTGATCGCGAGTTGCACGGTAAATGTATGATTACCCCAGCTGCGCAGGATGAAATTCGCGCTTTACAAGCGAAACACCCGGATGCCAGCGTGATGTTGATCGCCGAAAAAGGTACCATGGGCGTAGGCTCATCGCGTATGTCGGGGGTGAACAACGTGGCTTTGTGGACAGGTAAGCAGGCTAGCCCGTATGTTCCTTTTGTGAACATCGCACCGATTGTGGGGGGTACCAATGGAATTTCTCCCATTTTCTTGACAACCGTAGACGTAACGGGCGGGATCGGTCTCGACCTTAAAAACTGGGTGAAAAAGGTGGATGCGGATGGAAACGTGGTGCGCAACGAAAAAGGGGAACCGATCTTGGAAGAGGTTTACTCGGTAGCGACCGGAACGGAGTTGACCATCAACACCAAAACAAAGAAATTATATAACGGCGATAAAGAGCTTATCGATATTGCGAAGGCCTTTACACCGCAAAAAATGGAGTTTATCAAAGCAGGTGGTTCCTATGCCATCGTTTTTGGTAAAAAAATACAGACGGTTGCTGCGAAGATCCTCGGAGTCGAGGCTACGCCGGTATTTGCGCCATCCAAAGAGATTTCGGTGGAAGGACAAGGACTGACAGCGGTAGAGAAAATATTCAACAAAAATGCCGTGGGCACAACACCGGGCAAGGTATTGCATGCAGGCTCGGACGTCCGCGTAGAGGTGAACATTGTAGGCTCGCAGGATACCACGGGATTGATGACGGCACAGGAGTTGGAGTCTATGGCGGCAACGGTGATTTCGCCGATCGTGGACGGTGCTTACCAATCGGGCTGTCATACGGCATCCGTGTGGGATAAGAAAGCGCAGGCCAATATTCCGAAGTTGATGAAGTTTATGAACGATTTCGGATTGATCACGGCACGCGACCCGAAAGGGGAATACCACTCCATGACGGATGTGATCCACAAGGTGCTTAACGATATCACGGTGGATGAATGGGCGATCATTATTGGTGGCGATTCGCACACGCGGATGTCCAAAGGGGTGGCTTTCGGTGCCGATTCGGGTACAGTAGCACTTGCGTTGGCTACAGGTGAGGCTTCCATGCCCATCCCGGAATCGGTGAAGGTTACCTTCAAGGGCGAAATGAAAGACTACATGGACTTCCGCGATGTGGTACATGCAACGCAAGCGCAGATGTTGAAGCAGTTCGCGGGCGAAAACGTATTCCAAGGAAGAATTATCGAGGTACATATCGGTACACTTCCCGCGGATCAGGCCTTTACCTTTACGGACTGGACAGCAGAGATGAAAGCGAAGGCTTCGATCTGTATATCACAGGATGATACCTTGATCGAATCGTTGGAGATCGCTAAAGGGCGGATCCAGATCATGATCGACAAGGGCATGGACAACGATAAGCATGTGCTTCAAGGGTTGATCAACAGAGCGGACAAACGTATTGCGGAAATTAAATCCGGCGAGAAACCCGCGTTGACACCTGATGAAAATGCAAAATATTATGCAGAGGTGGTGATTGACTTGGATATTATTGCCGAGCCAATGATCGCCGATCCGGATGTGAACAATGACGATGTATCGAAACGGTATACGCACGATACCATTCGCGCCCTTTCGTACTACGCGGGTGAGAAAAAAGTTGATCTTGGTTTCGTCGGTTCTTGTATGGTGCACAAAGGCGATTTGAAGATCGTTTCGCAGATGCTTAAAAACTTGGAAGAGCAACAGGGTAAGGTGGAGTTCCATGCGCCATTGGTGGTGGCGGCGCCAACCTACAACATTATTGATGAGCTGACGGCCGAAGGCGATTGGGAAATCCTACAACGCTATTCTGGTTTTGAGTTCAGTGATCTGTTGCCAAAGAGCAATGCGCGGACGGAATATGAAAACATCATGTACCTGGAGCGTCCTGGCTGTAACCTATGTATGGGAAATCAGGAAAAAGCGGCAAAAGGGGATACGGTATTGGCAACGTCCACCCGTCTTTTCCAAGGGCGTGTGGTGGAAGATTCAGAACGCAAAAAAGGAGAATCTTTGCTGGCTTCAACACCAGTGGTTGTGCTCTCCGCTATATTGGGAAGAATTCCGAACGTAGAAGAATATAAAAATGCAGTGAAGGGTATTGACTTGACCAAGTTTGCTCCTCCTGTGAAGCAGTTGGTTGGATAGATAGAGGCTCTCCTTCCAACGGTATACATGGATGAATAGATAATATAATTTAAGAGATATGGCATTTGATATAGACATGATAAAAAAGGTATACAGCCAATACGAGGAGCGCATCAGCGCGGCTCGTGAGGTTGTAAACAAGCCTTTAACCTTATCGGAGAAAATTTTGTATGCGCATCTTTGGGATGGCAACGCTACGGCGGCTTACGAACGTGGAAGCTCTTATGTGGACTTTGCACCGGATCGTGTAGCGATGCAGGATGCGACGGCGCAGATGGCCTTGTTGCAGTTTATGCAGGCTGGACGTCCTCAGGTGGCGGTTCCTTCTACGGTGCACTGTGATCACTTGATCCAGGCTAGAGATGGCGCAGCGCAGGATTTGACTCGCGCAAAAAATGAAAGCTCGGAGGTATTCAATTTCTTATCTTCCGTATCAAATAAATATGGTATCGGTTTTTGGAAACCTGGTGCCGGGATTATCCACCAAGTGGTGCTGGAAAATTATGCATTCCCTGGTGGGATGATGATCGGTACGGATTCCCATACGGTGAACGCAGGCGGACTGGGCATGGTGGCTATCGGTGTCGGTGGCGCGGATGCCTGTGATGTCATGGCGGGTCTTCCTTGGGAGCTTAAGTTCCCGAAATTGATCGGCGTGAAGTTGACCGGTAAATTGAGCGGCTGGTCGTCTCCTAAAGATGTGATCTTGAAGGTGGCGGGTATCCTGACCGTAAAAGGCGGTACCGGTGCAATCGTTGAATATTTTGGCGAAGGCGCGGAATCCTTGTCTTGTACGGGGAAAGGTACCATCTGTAATATGGGGGCGGAAATCGGTGCAACGACCTCTACCTTCGGTTACGATGAGTCGATGGAGCGTTATCTGCGTGCAACCGACCGTGCTGAAGTGGCGGACGCAGCGAATGCGGTGAAAGCACATTTGACAGCCGATCCGGAGGTTTATGCCGATCCGGAACAATATTTTGATCAGCTTATTGAAATCAACCTGTCTGAATTGGAACCCTCTTTGAATGGTCCGTTCACGCCTGATTTATATACACCAGTTTCGCGCATGCGCGAAGAAGCGGATAAGAACGGTTGGCCTACTACGGTAGAATGGGGCTTGATTGGCTCTTGTACCAACTCGTCGTATGAGGATTTGGCGCGTGCAGCTTCGATTGCGCAGCAGGCAATAGACAAGGGCTTGGTAACCAAGGCCGAGTTCGGTATTAATCCGGGATCGGAGCAGGTACGCTACACGGCGGATCGTGATGGGCTACTAAAGACTTTTGAAGAGCTTAATGCAACCATCTTTACCAACGCCTGTGGCCCTTGTATCGGTATGTGGGATCGCGCCGGCGCGGATAAGCAGGAGAAAAATACCATTGTGCACTCGTTCAACCGTAATTTCGCGAAACGTGCCGACGGTAACCCGAATACCTATGCTTTCGTGACCTCTCCGGAGATGGTGGCTGCAATTGCTATTTCGGGCGACTTGGGCTTTAACCCGGTTACGGATACGTTGACCAATCGCGATGGGGAAGAGGTGAAGTTGGATCCGCCGACAGGCGATGAATTGCCGAGCAAAGGTTTTGATGTGGAAGATGCAGGCTATCAGGAGCCGGCAGCGGACGGCTCTACCGTGGAGGTGGAAGTGTCGCCAACATCGGATCGTTTGCAGTTGTTGGAACCTTTTGCTGCCTGGGAAGGTACAGACCTTAAAGGTTTGAAATTATTGATCAAGGCGAAAGGGAAATGTACCACGGATCATATCTCCATGGCTGGCCCTTGGTTGAAATACCGCGGCCACTTGGATAATATCTCCAACAACATGCTGATCGGTGCCGTAAACTATTTCAACGACCAGACGGATTCTGTGAAAAACCAATTAACAGGTGAGTATGCGGGGGTTCCTGCAACACAACGCGCCTACAAAGCGGAAGGAATCGGATCGATTGTGGTTGGCGATGAAAACTATGGTGAAGGTTCTTCACGCGAACACGCAGCGATGGAGCCTCGTCATCTTGGCGTTCGTGCGGTATTGGTGAAATCATTTGCCCGTATTCACGAAACGAATTTGAAAAAGCAAGGTATGTTGGGCTTGACCTTTGCGGATAAAGATGATTACGATAAAATCCAAGAGGACGATACGGTGGATATCTTGGGCTTGACGGAGTTTGCTCCGGGCAAACCGTTGACCTTGCTGTTTCACCATGCGGATGGTTCGCAAGATGAGATCTCGGCTAACCATACCTATAATGCGCAGCAAATTGAGTGGTTTAAAGCCGGTGGTGCTTTAAATATCATTCGTAAGAAGCAAGCGGCGAAGCAAGAAAATAATTAAACAGGTCACTACCTGTGATCATAATAAAATCCCCTGTTTCTTCAACAGGGGATTTTTTATGTCCTAAAAAAATGGGTTGCGCAAGCAACCCATTGTATAAGACCTGATCATTGTCACTATTTGGCCAGCTCTTGGTCAATCGTTGTTTGCAGCTGTGCACTAACGGGCACGAGAGGCAGGCGTACATGGTCTGTATCAATAATACCCAGTTGCTTCATGATGTACTTCACGCCGCATGGGTTGCTTTCCACAAAGCAAAGGTCGGTGAGTTTGAGCAAGGCATTGTGTATCTTGCGCGCCTCTTCATAGTTCCCGGCTGCACATAGGCTGGCCAAGGTCGCAACTTCTTTTGGAAAGGCATTGCCGATGACAGAGATAATACCAGCAGCACCCAAGGCCATCATGGGTAGGGTAACCGGATCATCGCCGGAGATCAATAGGAAATCTGCCGGCTTGTCCCGCATGATTTCGCTAAACTGCGCGAAGCTGCCGGATGCTTCTTTGGTCGCTACAATGTGCTTGAAATCCTGCGCTAAGCGAATGGTTGTGGCGGGCAACATATTGCTACCTGTTCTGCCGGGTACATTGTATAGAACTATAGGAAGCTTGGCTACCTCAGCAATAGCTTTGTAGTGCTGGTAAATGCCTTCCTGCGTTGGTTTATTGTAATAGGGCGACACGGAAAGCAGGGCACAATATCCTGAAAAATCAAAGGATGCAACCTGTTTGACAATTTCACTCGTATTATTTCCGCCCAATCCTGCGACCAATGGTACGCGACCGTTAACACGTTCCGAGGTATATGCCCAAATTTGCTTTCGTTCCTCTGCAGTTAAGGTTGCTGTTTCACCAGTGGTACCTAAGGATACCAAGTAATTCATACCCTCGTCGATTTGAAAGTCGATCAGTCTGCCCAACGACTCAAAGTCAATCGATCCATCTGCGTTAAAAGGAGTAACTAAAGCTACACCTGCTCCTTGAAGCTCATTCATTGTGTGTAATATAAATTTATTATGGATTAATCATGTTCAAAATATCCTGATCCGAAATGATCGGTACCTGCAGTTTCTCGGCCTTCGCCAGCTTGGATGGCCCCATCTTGTCACCTGCCACAAGATAGTTCAATTTGGCAGATATGCTGGAAACCATTTTCCCGCCGTGCGATTCGATCAGCTGTGCCAGTTCCTCCCTGGAGAAGTCGGCGAATACGCCGGAGATCAAAAAGGTCTTGCCACTTAGGCTGTCCCCGGCAAGGACAACTTCCTGCTCTTCGATTTCAAATTGAAGCCCCGCTTCCTTTAAACGTCCGATCTCCAACAGGTGTTGCGGATCGTGCAGGTAGTTGTATACGCTGTCGGCTATGCGGCCTCCGATATCTTGCACAGCGGCCATCTCTTCGGCGCTGGCGGCGATAATTTGGTCGATAGTCTTGAAGTGTAGCGCTAATTTTTTCGCAATGGTTTCCCCGACATGGCGGATACCCAAAGCGAAAAGTACCTTTTCAAAAGGCTTCGATTTGGATTGTTCGATGCCTACCAACATATTATCGATGGACTTCGTGCCGAAGCGCGCCAAGCCTTTGAGTTCTTCTTGATGGTCTTTCAGGGAATAGATGTCGGCTATCTTGCGTAGCAAACCGAGCTTGTAGAAGGTTTCCATGGTTTCATCCCCCATGCCTTGAATATCCATCATTTTGCGTCCGATGAAATGCTGCAGCTTTCCGACAATCTGTGGTCTACATCCATCTTCGTTCGGGCAATAGTGCACGGCTTCGCCTTCCTGACGAACGAGCTCGGTTCCGCATTCCGGACATACGCTAGGGTAAACGATAGGGGCTGTTCCTACGGCACGTTTCTCCCCATTGACGCCAATGATCTTGGGTATAATTTCACCTCCTTTTTCCACGTAGACGGTATCGCCTTCATGCAGGTCCAATCGCGTTATTTCGTTGGCATTGTGCAGCGAAGCCCGTTTGACGGTGGTGCCAGCCAGCACGACAGGCTTTAGATTGGCAACGGGCGTCACGGCGCCGGTACGACCTACCTGATAGGTGATGCGTTCCAGCTCGGTTTCTACGCGCTCGGCCTTGTATTTATAGGATATAGCCCAACGGGGGGATTTGGCTGTAAAACCAAGCTCTTCCTGTTGCGCATAGTCGTTTACCTTAATCACGATGCCGTCGATATCGTAAGACAGCTGATGTCGGGCTTCATCCCAATGGTTGATAAATGAAATTATGTCGTCGATGGAATGGCACAAGCTGGTATGTTCACATATTTGGAAGCCCCAGCTTTTTACCGCTTGTATGCTGTCCCAATGGCTGTCGAACAGCCGGTTTCTGTTGTCGGCATACAAAAAGTATAGGAAGCAATCTAAGGGTCTTTTAGCGACTTCCTTCGGATCTTGTAATTTGATGGTTCCCGAAGCAAAATTTCTGGGATTGGCATAGGTTTGCACGCCTGCATCTTCACGCTGTTTGTTTAGGCGCTCGAAAGCGGCGCGGTGCATAAAGATTTCCCCGCGTATCTCAAATAGGGAAGGGTAATCTCCTTTTTTGAGATGATGCGGCACGCTGCGTATGGTTTTGACGTTGTTGGTCACCTCGTCGCCCTGCACACCGTCGCCACGGGTAACGGCCTGCACAAGCTTGCCTTCTTCGTAGGTCAGCGAGATGGACAGCCCATCAAATTTCAATTCACAAACATACTGTACCTCGTCGCCAACAACTTTGCGCACGCGTTCGTCGAAATCACGAAGCTCCTGCTCATTGTAGGTGTTGCCTAAAGATAGCATGGCCCAGCGATGTGGAATGGTGTTGAACTTCTGGGTGATATCGCCCCCCACCTTTTGCGTAGGTGAGTTGGGGTCTCTGAATTGCGGATATTCAGTCTCCAATGCTTCCAATTCCTTTAGTTTCAGATCAAAGTCGTAATCCGAAATAAGGGAATTTGCCAAAACGTAATACTGGTAGTTGTAGTCGTTCAGCTCCTGCGTAAGTTGGGCGATTCTTTCCTGAATATCTGCTAACATAGTCAGCAAATTTAGTAAAAATAGGCTGTAAATAAACTATGAACCCCGTTTTTATAGTGCTGCATATTGCGGACAGGAATCTATTTATTTGCTCATGTATGCTTTATTCGAGTATGACGCCGTTATTTAAAATTATCACCTTTTAATTCGTTGAAATTTCGTATTTTATTCATGTAGAAAGCCCAAATAATGCTTTTTGCGTAGCGACCTTTTTTATTTTCTCGGGATTTGTAGTCTCGTCTTTTTCGCGCGTTGCGAAAGAAGTAGAGAAGGAAGTGCTGGTGCGATCGGCTGACGGCCCAAGCATCACGTGGTTTTCCATCGGCCAGAAATTTGAATAGAGCCAATAGATCTAACCACATCCGCAGGAAGATGATCCAGCATGCCTGAAAAAACGGTAGGTTTTTTTGCAGCATAACGAGGTTATTCCTGAAATTGAGGTAGGTTTTTTTCGGGTTGCTGGTGCTTAAGGTGCCGCCACCAACATGGTAGACCGTTGCAGCCCCCACATAGGCAACGCCGTAACCCATGCGCTTCAAGCGCCAACAGAGGTCGATTTCCTCCATATGGGCAAAGAAATCGCCATCAAAACCTCCTGCCTCTTTCCATACGGAAGAACGTATAAAGAGGGCGGCACCGGAGGCCCAAAAGACTTCCCGATTGTCGTCATATTGCCCTTGGTCTTCTTCTACCACATCAAATAGTCGCCCCCGGCAAAAAGGATAGCCGTAGCCATCGAGGTATCCGCCTGCTGCACCGGCATGCTCGAATTGCGCTTTGGCGTGGTAGGACTTGATCTTGGGCTGCGCTGCCGCAATCTGGGGATGCCTCTCCAAATAATCGATGACGGGCTCGATCCACGCTTCGGTGACTTCCACATCGGAATTCAGCAATACATAATAGTCTGCCTCGACCTGCTCCAAAATGGCATTGTATCCGCCGGCAAAGCCTAGGTTCTCAGCATTCCGGATCACACGTATGCTCGGGTAATTGTCTTCGACGAAGCTTATGGAATCGTCGGTAGACGCATTGTCGCCAATGACAAATTCCGTATTGGGGTACCTACTGTTATAGACAGAAGGTAAAAATTTCTCTAAAAAAAATCGTCCGTTCCAATTGAGGATGACGACGGCTACGCGTGGGGAATGTTTCATGATCTGCGTTTTCTTTTCCAACGTCTATGCGACCAAAGCCAATATGCAGGTTCCTTGTTGATCATCGCTTCGGTAAAACGATTGTGGATTTGGGTAATGTCGTGGGGTGCATAGGCATCCGGATCAGTTACTAAGGTCGTGAATTGACAATAGTAATGGCCTCTTTTTTCCTTGCGTCCGATGTGGCAATAGACGATTGGGTTTTTCGTCAGCCTTGCTATGCGCTCGGTTCCGGTATATACCAACGTCTCTTGCTTCAGAAAATCCATATAGTAGTCTGAATCCTGATAGGTAGGAGTTTGATCGGCAACGAACATACTGATATGGGGTTGGTTCCGCAGTAGTACAATGTGCCGCAGGATCTGTTTCATTGGCACCATGGTGGCGCCAAAGCGACAACGTAAAGCATTGTATACTTCGTTAAAGTCGTTATTATTCAGTGGTTTGTAGATCACCAGCCTCGGGAAGTTGGTCATCAGCGAAAGCCGATAGATGCCCAGTTCCCAATTTCCGTAGTGTGCCGTGACGCCAATAACGCCCTTGCCTTGATCGAAATGTTGGTAAACTTCTTCGGGATTGAGCAGCTCAATACGTTTTTCCACTTCTTTTTTGCTCATGCTGCGCATCTTCACGGCTTCGACGACCAGGTCGGGCAGAAAGCGATAAAATTGCTTGGCAATGGTCTTTCGCTCGGTCGGCGACTTCTCGGGAAAGGCGTTTTCGATATTCTCAAAGACGACCTGCTTGCGGTAGCGCATAACATAGAAAAGCAGATAATACAAGATATCCGAAATCCTGTACAACAGCCAAAACGGTAATAAAGACGTAATATAAAGTAGCGCTGCTATGCTTTTTTTTCTCATGAAGACGGTCAAATTCCTTGAATTCCCTGCAAATATCCCTAAATAAGTTTACTTTTGCCTAAAATAGTTAAAATCGATGAATTCACCCTTGCTCTTGCCTGCTTTTTACTTGCCACCGGTATCTTACTTTCATGCCATCAAAAAGCATCCTAGTGAAACGCTGCTGTTGGAGAAGTATGAGCATTACGCGAAGCAGAGCTACCGTACGAGGGCAAAGATTGCCACGGCAAACGGGGTGCTGGATCTCATCGTGCCGATTGTTCACGGGAGAAAGGAACGCGTAGCGGTGAAGGATATCCGGATCAACTATGAGCACGACTGGCAAAGACTGCACTGGATGAGTTTGCAGACGGCCTATCGTAGCTCGGCCTACTTCGAGTACTATGAAGATGACTTTCGTCAGTTTTACAACCGTGAACATGCTTTCTTACTAGATTTTAACATTGCCCAGTTGCAGCTAATATTAAAATGCCTAAAGCTCAATAAGACCATAGCCTATACCGATGCTTACGCGTCTGCTCCAACGGATGTCGATTTACGGGAGGCTATACATCCTAAGCAAGGTAATTTCTGGCCGGCGCAGGCTGCTTACTACCAAGTTTTTGAAGAGCGGCATGGTTTCCTGCCCGACCTCAGCGTGGTAGATCTCTTGTTTAATCAAGGGCCGCAAAGTAAAAATTTCCTGTAGGCCCTATCCCTTCCGAAAACTTTTGAACCAATTCATTGTTAAAGGATAACAATACTGTTGGTTTCATGAAAAAGCTGATTACAATGCTGTTGCTATCCTTATGCTTTCAGGCGGGATTTGCACAAGAAGAGCGGGATACAATTCATTATCATAAAATTTATTATTTAGGAGGTACAGGGCTTTCGTTCCCGGTCGGAAAAACGAATGAAGCCTTTACGACCAAGCTGTTTTCGGGCAGCATGGGATTGGATATTTCCTTAAAAGATCCTCGTTATTTTTTGACGCCTACCTTGTACCTGTTGACCTATGGTTACAACCAGCAACTTCCTGATCCGGACTACAACCATATGGTGGAGAATGGACGCGCCAACTTCTACATGTTGAGTATGGCGGCGGGGCGCCGTCGCCAGTTTAAACGCTTGAATACTTTTGTTTATCTCGGGCCCGCTGTAGGATTGGTGAGCGAACCGCGAGGTGAGCTCGTGGGGCAGGTCTTAAAAATGGATAACAAATATTCGATCTCCCTAGCCGGGAAAATGGGCGTAGGCGCCGACTATAAATTCCCTGGATTCTTCTTGGGGGCAGAATTGGGTTATCTCCAACATTTTAGACGCATAGAGGGGAATTCGGTACAGTTCCTGACCTTGATGGTGGGGCTTAAGTCAGACATTACGAGCTTAAGTACCAAGGTGAGCCATGCCATCGGCTTAGATAACTATATTGATTAGTCTATGTATGGCATGCATAAAATCAGGCGGGTAGGACAGATTCTGCGCATCTTGTCCAAGCATGGTTTTGAAGAGGTGATTTCCCGGTCCAATATCGATCGTTTGATTCCGGATAGTATACTGCTCTGGAATACGCATACCAAGCGCATCTTTGAAGAGGATTTTAATATTCGCGTGCGCCTTGCTATAGAAGAGCTCGGCCCGACGTTTATCAAATTGGGGCAGCTGCTGAGCAACCGTGCGGATATTATTCCGGATGATCTGCGGCAGGAGCTGGTGAAGCTGCAAGATGAAGTTCCGCCCGAACCGATGAATCTGCAGGAGAAGCTGGCGCAGTCACTGGGGATTGACGTAAATGAACACTTCGCGTCGATAGAGGAAGAACCGATTGCCGCAGCATCCATCGCACAAGTTTACCGCGCTACGTTGCAAGATGGGAACGCGGTAATATTCAAAGTGAAACGGAGCCAAATAAACCAAATTGTGCATGCCGACCTCGACTTTATCTTGGACTTGGTGAAGTTGTTGCGTAGCAAATATGAAATTATCCAGAAGATCAATTTATATGAAATTGTACAGTCCTTTGCCAATTCATTGATCGGCGAGCTTTCTTTCACCAATGAGCTGAATAATATTGAACGCTTTCGCCGAAATTTTCGAGGAAACAACGCGGTTTATGTGCCCAAGATCTATCGAGCGTATTCCAACGATGAAATCCTGTGCATGGAATTTGTAGAAGGCTTCAAGATCAATAATAAGGAGCTGTTAGCAGATCATGGTCTACAGCCGAAAGCCGTATTGCAAAATTGCTTGGATCTTTATTTGGAGCAGGTGCTGCAGCATGGCTTTTTTCACGCGGATCCACATCCCGGCAATGTGTTGGTGAACACGAGGGGACAGATTGTGTTTATCGACTTTGGGTCGATGGGCTTTATGATTCCGCGGGATCGCGATATGATTGAGGCGATGGTCATCAACTTTTTAATGAACGATGCCAAGGATCTTATCCGCAATATCAAAAAGCTAGCCGTTGTGCACGATATTGAAGACGAACGACAGTTGGAGCGTGATGCTTATGAGGTTTTCCAGATGATCGAAGAGAATGCACTGGATGATATCGATATTTCGGTGATGCTCTATAAACTCAATAATATTTTGCAATATAACAGTATCTTGCTGCCGGATTTTGTGTACCTGCTGCTGCGTGGAGTTTCGATTTTGGAAGGTACTGGCCGGCAGTTGCACGCTGAACTGAACGTTCCTGAAAGTATCAAGCCCTTTGCCAAGAAAATTGCTCAACAAAAAATGTCGGCCGAATACATCAAAAAGCAACTGCTCGATAAGGCGAAGTTTATGAAAGATGTGCTGACTGAGGTGCCGGAAGATCTGATTACCCTGCTAGAGAAAGCCAAGTCGGATAAGCTGACGATGAACCATAAGATCCAAGATTTTGACCGTATGCAGCTAGTTTTTCATCGTATCGGCAATAAATTCTTACTTTCCATTTTGGCGATGACCTTTGGGGTGGGGGCAAGTATCTTGGCGCATGGCCGTGTAGGATACTTGATTTGGGGCATGCCCATCCTCTCTTGGTTGGGTTTTACGGTGAGCTTTATCCTTTCCGGCATTCTTTTGATCTATCTTATTCGAAGCAAATAATAGCGACCGTTTGCATGCTGTATCTTTTTTTGGTACTTTGAGAGGCAAACATCATATGACATGAGAACAGTATTTTTATTTTTTATTTCCCTAAGCACATTCTTCAACGCGCAAAGTCAGGATGCTCAAGCATACAAAACGGTCGAAAACTTAAGCTATGTAGACAAGCCGGCTTCTGATTACCAGCGTGCGCAATGCAAACTCGATATACATTATCCGGTTGCTGGCGGAAAGAAGCCAATCATCATTTGGTATCACGGCGGCGGACTAACGGGCGGGCAGAAAGAGATTCCTGCATTCCTGAAAGCGAAGGGCTATGTAATTGTGGGGGTGGGCTATCGCTTTGCGCCGCAGGTAAAGGTGGAAGATATTATTCAAGATGCAGCCAAGTCGGTTTCCTTTGTGTTGAAGCATGCCGAGAAATACAATGGCGATAGCAATAAGATCTTCTTGTCCGGTCATTCCGCAGGTGGTTACCTCGCCTTGATGCTGGGCCTTAATAAGCGCTATTTAAAAGAGGAGGGGATAGATGCGGATCAATTAACAGGTATTATTCCGTTTAGCGGACAAACGGTGACACACTTTACGGCACGTAAGGAGCAGGGGATTGATGAAAAGCAGCCAACCATCGATGCATGGGCACCGCTGTTTTGGGTGAGAAAGGATGCCGCGCCGATTGTACTGTTGACGGGTGATCGCGAAAAAGAGATACTGGGTCGCTATGAAGAAAATGCCTACCTCAAAAGAATGTTAACTATTGTTGGACATACAGATGTAAAGTTGCTGGAGTTTGATGGCTATGGGCACGATATGGTTTATCCGGGGTTGCCAGTATTGCTCGATGAGGTGAAACGTATTTTAAAGCAAAAAGATGCGGCTTAGCAGCTCGTTGAACGGCTTTTTTGAGCCCTGAACAGTTAGACTACATAACAAAGGGTTGCATTTTTAATGCAACCCTTTGTTATGTAATAGACCTATTCTTCTTCCAAATTCGGAATCTGCTCGTCCCTATAATAATACTGTTTGTCGCGTTCGGTTATCGCCCGGAGAACGCGGCAGGGGTTGCCCACCGCAATGACGTTGGCCGGAATATCTTTGGTGACGACGGATCCAGCGCCGATTACCGAATTCTTTCCGATACGTACACCCGGATTGACCACGGTATGTCCGCCAATCCAAACATTATCTTCTATGTCGATGGGTTTTGCAAACTCCCAGCCGGCCACACGTGGCTCGGGGTGTACCGGATGCCCGGCCGTGAAAAGCGATACATTGGGGCCGATCATCACATTGGTACCAATGGTAACACGTGCACAGTCCAAGATGGTGAGGTTAAAGTTTGCGTAGAAATTGTCACCCAAAAAGATGTTGTAACCGTAATCACAGCGAAATGGAGGCTCTATAAAAAATAGGTTGGTCGTTTCGCCGAAAAGCGTTTTTAAGATTTGGTTTCTTGCCTTTATTTTAGAGGGCGCTAAGTTGTTGAATGTATGGAGCTGCTCTTTGGCATATTGCCTTTCGTCAAACAGTTCCCTCCCCATGGCCTGATAGATTTCTCCGGCAATCATTTTCTCTTTGGATGATTTCATTTTTTACGATTTGAGAATTTAAGATACGAAAAAAAAACGGCAACCGCTTTTCAAAAAACAAGGGCACAAAAAAAGCGATCTTCGTAGGACAAACGCCCTAGCGAAGATCGCTTTTCATAAGGTCCGCTGCACAAACAGCGGTATACATTGATCTAAGCGCTGCGTAGCTATGCGTTTCCGCATAGGACATTTAGCAAGTATTCCAAATTGACGGTGGCATAAGTGGATGCGTAATCCGACATCGCATAGGGTATAATGAGGTGGCCGTTGTGGATCATTTGTCCGCAGGAATAAACAACATTGGGAACATAGCCCTCCCTTTCCTCCGCATTGGGCGATAACATGGGATCTTTTAATCGGCCGATGACTTGTGTGGGATCATGCAAATCAAGTAACGTGGCTCCAATGGTGTACTTCCGCATAGGCCCCACACAGTGTGTGATGACTAGCCAACCTCTTTCGGTTTCAATGGGCGACCCACAATTGCCCAGCTGAATAAATTCCCACGGTTCTTCGGGCTCGCTCAACAAGATGATATCTTCATGCCAATTGGTGATATTGTCAGAGAACGAAATGTAATTGTTTTCGCCATCTACACGGCACAGCATGGCGTATCGGCCATTTATTTTCCTTGGAAATAGCGCCGCACCCTTATTGGCAATCTTACCATTTATAGGTTGCACCTTGAAATGGATAAAATCTTTGGTGGATAACAGTTTGGGAAGGATGGAAAAGCCGTCGTAGGCGGTGTAGGTAGCATAATAGGTGATTTTGCCTTTCTCGTCGGCAAATTTTACAAAACGCGCATCTTCAATGCCGCGTATTTCGGTATCGGCAATGGGAAATATCACTCGTTCGGATATCGCGGTATCAAGCGAGTAGGTCATTTCGTAATGCGATGATGCCAACCATTGCATTTGATTGCTTAAGGTGTCGCTGTCTACACTCAACTTATTTTCGTCCTTTATTTCCTTTACAAACTTGCGCAGCTCTTCATAAGTGAATAATTGGGGCAGTTTACGCTCGATGATGGCCAACATATCTTCTTCCGGCGCATGCAAAGCCGATAGCTTTGTTATAAAATCACCTTTTTCATATTGATGATTTTTTACCTGCTTTGGCTTCTCCAACAGTCGTCCCACTTCATCCAGTTGAATGTCGAGGTTTTTATCGATAATGCCGGATCGGAAGACGATCGACGACACATGCCCTTCGCCGGTAGCACGGAAACTCAGGATGATTCGTTTCTCCCCATCACGCAATTGCGATTGATCCAAATCTTCCACAATAGAAGGATTGAAAAAAGCAGCAGCCTCAATGGAATATTCCATGGTGAAGTATGCGCCGATAATTAGATGCTCTTGGTAGGTAATATCTTGTTCCTCAATGCTCAATTTTTTGATAAGGGGAGATACCCGTTTATAGTTTTTTTCCAAAATGGAAACTACGCTCCGGTGCCGCTTGGAGAAATCGCGTAAAATTTGATTGAAAAGTTCGTTCTGCTTTGTTCGAGATAGCCCAAGTATGCGCTTGATGATTTTTAGTGACCGCTCTTCGCTGAGCTGAAAGAAACGTGCTAGCACTCTTTTGGAATCTGGACTGAATATAATTGGCTTGCGCTCTACGTGTATAGACATGTGTGTGTTTACTATATATAAATGTTTCTTGATGCAAATTGTTTTAATAGTTTATACAACGGACGCTTTATGTTTGCTAATGTGTATTTTTGCGCCAACAACGAAATAAAGAGGTACTATGTTAGAGCAATTAGAGCCGAGCGCGGTGTGGACGCATTTTGAAGCGTTGAACGCGGTGCCTCGGGCATCAAAAAAAGAGGAACGTGTTATTCAGTTTATGTTGGATTTCGGTTATGGATTGGGTTTGTCTACGGTTAAAGATGCCGTAGGTAATGTGATTATCCGTAAACCTGCTACTGCCGGCATGGAAGATCGGCAGACCGTGGTGCTGCAATCTCACCTGGATATGGTGCATCAAAAGAATAATGACACGGTATTTGATTTTGATAACCAAGGTATTCAAATGTTGATCGATGGCGACTGGTTGCGTGCGGACGGAACAACCCTAGGAGCAGATAATGGTATCGGCGTGGCGGCCATCATGGGGCTACTGGCGGCCACGGATATTGCACACCCGGCATTAGAGGCGCTTTTCACCATTGATGAGGAGACCGGAATGACAGGAGCCAAAGGCCTGCAAGGCGGATTGTTGAGCGGCAGTATCTTGCTCAACCTGGATACTGAAGAGGATACGGAAATTGATATTGGCTGTGCCGGAGGGGTTGATGTTACGGCACGCTTATCGTATGAAGCCTTGTCGGTTTCGGACGCAGCGGTGCTTTACCAATTGCAGGTGAAAGGTCTACAGGGTGGACATTCGGGCATGGAAATTCATAAAGGCTTGGGCAATGCCAATAAAATCTTGACGCGTTTGCTCTATAAGCTGACTTTACAAGGCGCACGTTTGTCGAATATTGATGGAGGAGGCTTACGCAATGCGATCCCGCGGGAGGCTTCAGCCTTGCTGGCTTTCGAAAATATAAACGAACAAGGTGTATTTTCTGTTTTTGATCAGGAAGTGGCGGCGCTGAAAGCGGAGTTTGCAACCGTTGATCCGGGATTGCAGATCAGCTTGCTGAAGCTAGCGGCAACGCCTGTTACCCTGTTGCCGATAGCTGTGCAGGACAAACTGCTGAAGTCCTTGTATGCAGCGCCGAATGGCGTATACCGTATGAGTGCTGATTTTGCGGATCTGGTGGAGACCTCTAATAACATTGCTCGCGTAGAAGTGAAGGACGGTGCTATCGTGATCAAATGTTTGACACGGTCGTCCGTGGAATCGTCTAAATGGGATTTAGCAACGGCGCTACGTAGTTGTTTTGAGTTGATGGGTGCAGAGGTTTCCTTCTCGGGCGATTATCCAGGCTGGACACCGAATCCTAATTCGGCGATTTTGGAGGTCTTAAAATCTACGTATATGGAGCTTTTTGCTGATGAGCCCGAAGTAGTGGCTTGCCATGCCGGCTTGGAGTGCGGTATCTTGGGTACCAATTATCCTGGGATGGACATGATTTCCTTTGGGCCTACCATCTTGGGCGCACACTCACCACAGGAAAGGGTGTCGATATCTTCGGTACAGAAATTTTGGAAATTCTTGCTGCAGGTACTGCAACAAATCCCTGCATCGAAATAAATAAAAAGGGGCTTCCATCATAGGAGAGCCCCTCTTCGCTTTGTTTCAATATAGCTGTTTAGTATTAGCTCAAATTAAGGACGAAGTCTTCTTTCGCGATACGTACTTTCTTCAGATTGACCAACCAGTCGTTCTCGGTATCACGGTAGCCTAACGCTAAGATCGTAACAGATTTTAAACCCCATTTACTCAGCTCCAACAACTCATCCAGGGCGACATTGTTAAAGCCTTCCATTGGCGTGGCATCGACTTTCTGTTCTGCTGCTGCGGCAATGGCCAATCCGAAGCCTATGTAAGCCTGACGCGCTGCATGTTGGAAATGTTGCTCTTTGCTCTGTTGCTGGAAGTTGCCCAATAATTGGTTCTTGTAATCGTCTGCAAATCCTTGTGGCAGATTGCGTTCGTTTTCTTGTTGTGTAAATACAGAATCAACACGCTCTTTGGTGTATTCATCGTATGCTGCAAATACCAATAGATGCGAAGCATCTACGATTTGGCTTTGACCATAGGCAATAGGCTGAATTTTGGCTTTCAATTCGGGGTCGGAAATCTCGATCACTTTGAAGGGATGTAGGCCGGATGAAGTAGGCGCCAAGCGCGCAGCTTCGATGATATAGTCTACTTTTTCTTGCGCAACCACTTCACCATTCATTTTTTTGGTTGCATATCGCCATTGTAAATCTTGTAATAAGCTCATTTTTTATTTTTTATTAATTAGGGTAAACATAAAACTCTCTATCGCATCTTTGAACATGGGGGTCGGCTCCTGGGGAATTACGGCGTTCGAAAGTAATTCGATGGAGATAAATCCGTGCAACATGGACCAGAAGGTTTTCAGCTTCAGGTAGATGTCGGTATGTTCTTGCTGGTGGCTCTGGGCCAGCTTTTCGATGGCCGCTCGCATGATGTCGGACATCTGCTTCATTTCTGCCACACTGTTAACGGTCTCGCAATGGGGGATGCCCAAACTGAACATAATGCGGTAATGTGCCGTACGGCTGGCCGCAAACCTCCAGTAGCTGTAAGCAATTTCACGAATACGCTCGTCGTCGCTAACCGTTTGCGCTTGACGCATCTCCTCGGTGAGTTTTGCAAAGCCGTCCTTGATAAAATATTCTTGGATGGCCTCCTTGTTTTCGAAATGCTTGTAAATGACCGGCACGCTATATTCGATGGCATCGGCAATACGACGGATAGACAGCGCGTGCCAACCCTCCTCAGCAATAATGTGCCATGACTCGGCAATGATTTGCTGCTTTATTTCTTCCTGCTGCCGTAGCTTTCGATCGCTAATTCCCATTCTTGTTTAAACATTTTGTTAACAGTGTTAGCAAAAGTAACTATATTATATATTCGGAACATCAACCAGAAACAAAATAGACATTAAGCTGACATTCAGATCGACGTATTTATTGCTTATCTTTAGGGTATGCAATACGTGGATAGACCGAAAAAAGTGTCGCTTGTGCTCGGAAGCGGCGGTGCGCGCGGTATTACGCACATCGGTGTCATACAATATCTGTTGGCCAGAGGCTACGAAATTGACGAAGTGGTAGGCTGCTCTATTGGAGCATTGGTCGGTGCGGCCTATGCCTGTAACCGGGTGCGTGAATTAGGCGATTGGATGAGGACATTGACCAAGGCGCAGGTGTTTAGGTTGATGGATTTTGCGAATCCTCGCTATGGCCTGCTAAAAGGCGAACGCGTGCTGACGATTTTGCAGGATGTATTTGAGGATGTGCTGATCGAAGATCTTCCTTTTAAGTATACGGCGGTGGCTACCGATCTGGAGCATGAAGAGGAGGTGCTTTTTACAGAAGGCAGTATTTACACCGCCATCCGCGCCTCCATTGCTATTCCCGGCGTTTTTAAAGGCGTTATGCATGGCGATAAGTTTTTGGTGGACGGTGGTGTGCTCAATCCCTTACCGCTGAATCATGTGACAAAAAAAGAAAATATCGTGATTGCGGTTAACTTAGATGGTGTCCCGGCCAAAGAGGAGGGCTTGGTGGCGAAGTTAAATCCGGTAGGCTTGCTGCAGGAATCCTTTTATGCCATGCGCAGGCGCCTAAGCATGCTGAGCTTGGCTTATTATCAGCCCGATTTTACCATCACAATACCACAAGATGCGGCAGGTGTGTGGGATTTTCATCGTTCGGCGGAATTGATCGATATGGGATATGGCCTTGCCGATAAGGCCTTAAGAGCATAGAAGAGGTTGTTAAACCTCTTCCATAAATTCGTGCAGTAAACTGTTGAATTTTTCGGCATCTTCCAAATTGGGCAGATGGCCGGCATGCTCGATTTCTACATAGCTATTCTTGGGGATGGCATTGGCCAAGTCGAGCATATCCTGCTTCGCGGTGATCTTGTCCTGTGCGCCACGTATAAGCAAAGCCGGTACTTCAATCTGGTACAAGCTAGCAGTGGTGTCCGTGCGGGCTGCCAAGGCCAATAATGTTGCACATATGGTGCTGATGTTGTTTCGTCTGATGCTGCTCTTAATCAATTCAATGGCCTCCGGAAATTTTTCTAGACTGGAAGGAGCAAATACGTTTTCTACAAATCCGATGGCGAACGGACGACGGCCATGGCTCAATACCGCTTGAATGCTGTCGAAGCGTTTTTGCTTGGCAGCATTGCTATCTGCTTTACTATGTGTGTCGGCAAGTACCAAGCCGCTTATCTTTTCGGGAAAAAGCTCGTGGGCCCGCAGGGCGATGTATCCACCCATGGAGATGCCACAGAGCACCGCTTCGTCAATATGTAAACGCTCCATAAACGCACGGAGATCTTTGGCGAAAACGTCGATCGAGAAAAATCCGTGCCCTGAGGTGCTGTTGCCATGACCACGGATATCTACAGCAAAAGCGTTGATATGATCGGGCAAAGCTTCCAATTGTGGTCGCCACATGTTTTTGTTGAACGGAAAGCCGTGAAGAAAAATAATAGTTTTTGTCGATACTGCTCTTGCCTTTTTATGGAAATACGAGATACTGATATCACCGATTCTAATTTTGTTGCTTTTTATTAAGCGTTCCGCCATGTTAATGAAAATTTATGCCAAATGTAATGATGTTTTAATCAACAATATATATACCACATATCGTTTCCAGCGCCCTTTTTTTGAAAAATAATTTGGAAAAAAGGAAAAAGTGCCGATATTTGCATCACTGAAAACGACAACAGCATCTTTTGCAACGATCGTTTTGAAAGTTTGCGCTCATAGCTTAATTGGATAGAGCACCTGACTACGGATCAGGAGGTTAGGGGTTCGACTCCCTTTGAGCGCACTTTTTTTCTTCTCACTTTGTATCAGCTAAAGATTTTCTCGCTCTATTTGCACGATTTTTTCGATGGTAGGTTTCTGCACTTTTCGAAATTATCGGATATGTTGTTCAGCTTGGCACACGATTGATTGTCGTTGCTGGGGCAGGTTGCGCAGGTAAAGAATATCCTCGAAATAGAATGCAAGCCTGTTCGATCGTTATACGTCTATTGGAATGGAAAGGCCAGCTGCCAAAATATAAAAATTTCTTGCTTTGATCCGTAGTGTGTTAGCTCATTTGTATAGGCAAAAAGTGAAAAAAAATTTGCAGAGAAAATCCATTTGCCTATATTTGCATCACCAAAACGGAAAGGCACTACGCCAACAAGTAATGGTTGCCGCGCTCATAGCTTAATTGGATAGAGCACCTGACTACGGATCAGGAGGTTAGGGGTTCGACTCCCTTTGAGCGCACTTAGTACACGAAGCCTAATTCTCTATCGGATTAGGCTTTTTTTTCGAACATAGAATTAAATTACTACAAACTATGCTAAACCTTGTCTTATTCGGTCCTCCAGGTGCTGGTAAGGGTACTCAATCAGAAAAACTTATCGAGAAATACCAGTTGGTACACATTTCTACAGGCGATATTTTTCGTGCACACATTAAAAACCAAACCGAGCTTGGTCAACAAGTAAGCCAGATTATTGCTGAAGGTAATCTTGTTCCTGATTCGATTACGATTGCCATGTTGGAAGAGGAGATCAAAAAGAATCCTGCAGCCAAAGGTTTTATTTTTGATGGTTTCCCAAGGACAGTAGCGCAAGCGGAAGCGTTGGATGCATTTTTGTTGTCTATTGGCCAACAAATTTCAGGAGTTGTGGCGTTGGATGTGACCGAGGAGGAATTGACCCAGCGTATCGCCAAAAGACAGGAAATCTCAGGTAGAGCAGATGATGCTGCCGACAAGTTGAAAAAACGCATAGAGGAGTATTTCAGCAAAACAATTCATGTACTTCCGTACTATGAGCAGCAAGGAAAACTGGCGAAGGTGGAGGGCATCGGCGAAATTGAAACCATCTTTCAATCGTTGACCACGATCATTGATCAATATTAATAGCTAATAAAATAGGAATATGGCCCAAGGCTCAAATTTTGTAGATTATGTGAAGGTGTGTTGCCGTTCGGGGCATGGTGGTGCCGGTTCTGCGCATTTGCACCGCGATAAATTCACGGCCAAAGGTGGTCCTGATGGCGGTGATGGTGGCCGCGGTGGCCATATTATCCTAAAGGGATCTACCCAACACTGGACCTTGTTGCATTTGAAATTCCGTAAACATATTATCGCGGCAAATGGAGAGTCTGGTGGTTCGTCGCTACGTAGCGGCGCGACAGGTCAAGATGAAATATTGGAAGTTCCGCTAGGAACAATAGCCAAAGATGCCGAAACCGGCGAAGTGCTGTTCGATATTACCGAGGATGGCGAGACAAAAATCCTGACCCCTGGTGGGAAAGGTGGATTGGGAAACTGGCACTTTAAATCGTCTACACAACAGACGCCTCGCTTTTCGCAGCCTGGCCTTCCGGGCAAAGAGCAGTGGATCGTGCTGGAGCTAAAAGTATTGGCTGATGTTGGTCTGGTAGGCTTTCCAAATGCGGGTAAATCGACTTTACTGTCCGTGGTTTCGGCAGCAAAACCCGAGATCGCCAACTATCCCTTCACCACCTTGGTGCCTAACTTAGGTATTGTGGGTTATCGGGATAATAAATCCTTCGTCATGGCGGATATCCCCGGTATTATCGAAGGGGCGTCTCAAGGGAAAGGTTTAGGATACCGTTTCCTACGCCATATCGAAAGAAATTCGGTGTTGCTGTTTATGGTTCCGGCAGATACGGGACGCAGCATTGAGGAGGAATACAAGATTCTGCTGAATGAGCTAACGGCCTACAATCCGGAGTTGATCGATAAACCGCGCTTGCTGGCCGTGACCAAAGCAGATATGCTGGATGAGGAGCTAGAGGCGGAAATGTCGCAGACATTGCCAAAAGGAATTCCTGCTATCTTTATTTCATCTGTCGCCGGCAAAAATATTCCGCAACTGAAAGACATGATTTGGAAAGCGATAAACGAATAGTAGTGAAAATCATATAAAACATAAAAAGCAGCAATTTTGCTGCTTTTTATGTTTTATATGATGGGGAAGAGCCGACTTTCAACAACTATCCTATACTTGGCCTGTAGACAATCAAAAAACTGCTTGTTGATGGGCTGTGGATTTTGTTCGAGCAAATAGGGGATAACCAATTGTCCCTGTTTGAGCTGCAGCTTATAATAACCAAAGAGAGTGTCTCTATTTTTTTGCACAGATTTTACTTCGGTTACGGATTGCAGATCTTGAAATAAGTTGAACTGCAGGAGTTCGCCACTGCTGTATTGCACGAGTACATCGCCTTGCTGCGGATCAAAGTATATTCGCTGGTTTCGGATAGCCTTCATATGGTTGCTGTAAACGAAAAGTTGGCCAATTAAATAAAGACTTAGTGGAAGTGCAATCCATAATATTTTGATCTTCATTCCAATAATAAGAATGAGGAAGAAGAGTATTACGCCGATTCCCACCGTCATTAGGGTACTCCGCGTGACCTTCGCCAGTAGGGTCGGGTTGGTGTCGACCAGCTGCAGATTGTGCCTGCGATCGTGAGGTGCCCCTGTGCGCTCCGGTGCATACATCATGAACCTTCTGGAGATATAGTAGACCAGAATAGCAAGTAATAGAAAGATCAGGACAAAGCGCATAGAGGTGGATTAATATTGTTCGTTTTCGTTGGGGTAATTCCCTGCTTTTACGTCGGATGCATACTGTGCTGCTGCTTCGACGACTCCGCTGTACAGCTGCATATATTGACGTAGAAATTTAGGTTTAAAATCTTTGGTGAAACCGAGCATATCATTAACGACCAATACCTGTCCGTCGCAATCATTTCCAGCACCGATACCGATCGTAGGGATAGTAAGCGAGTTGGACACTACTTTGGCTAGTTTGGCCGGGATTTTCTCTAAAACGATAGCGAAACATCCGATTTGCTGAAGAGCCAAGGCATCGGCTTTTAGTTTTTCGGCTTCGGCTTCTTCTTGCGCTCGAACACCAAAGGTTCCAAATTTATTGATGGCCTGTGGTGTTAAACCAAGGTGTCCACATACGGGGATGCCTGCATCGATAATCTTTTTGATGTTCTCTAAAATTTCCGTTCCGCCTTCCAGTTTCAAGGCGTGCGCGCCCGATTCCTTCATCATGCGCACCGCTGCTTTAAAGGCATCTTCCGCGGTGCCTTGGTATTCACCAAAAGGAAGATCCACCAATACCAAAGCTCTTTTCGTTCCGCGGGCAACGGCGCTCGCGTGGTAGATCATATGATCCAACGTAATGGGAAGGGTTGTTTCATAGCCAGCAAAAACATTTGCCGCTGAATCACCCACCAACAAAATATCTATTCCGGCTTCATCCAGTGCACGTGCCATCGAATAGTCGTATGCCGTCAACATGCTGATCTTTTCACCCTGCTGTTTCATGGCCGTGATGGTATTTGTCGTCACGCGTTTGATTATCTTGTTTACTGACATCTGTATTGTTTTTGTTAGGCAAAACTAAATAATTAAAACAGAAATATGCTAAATAATCCCATAATGACGGAGGCCGCTCTTTTATCTATCCTATATTTCTTATTTTTGTGGTTATGCAGGAAAGCGAAAATCGTTTATTTAAATTCCCGAAATTTCAGGACTTAATCATTTTTGAGGATGATAATTTGATCGTCATCAATAAGCCGCCGTTTGTGGCTTCATTGGATGACCGCAGTGGTGGAGAAGTGAATATCCTTCGGTTGGCAAAGAAATATCATGCGGATGCGCAGGTCTGTCACCGATTGGATAAAGAAACCTCTGGCATTCTGTTGATTGCTAAAAATCCAGAGACCTACCGATTGGTATCCATCGAATTTGAACGCCGCCGTGTCAATAAAGTTTACCATGCCGTCATTGGAGGTACACATATGTTTGATAATCTAGTGGTTGACCTACCTATTCTCAACCAAGGCAACAAGAATGTATCCATCGATCGGGCGAACGGTAAACAAGCGGAGACCATATTCAATTCCATTCAGTACTTTAAACATTTCACCTTGGTGGAATGTAAACCCATTACCGGAAGGATGCACCAGATACGTATTCATTTGGCGACGCAACATGCCGCTATCGTAGGGGATGGGATGTATCGCGGAAAACCGGTTTTCCTTTCACAGATCAAGAAGCGCGGTTTCACCATGGCGAAAGAGCAGGAAGAACTGCCGATCATGAAACGCTTCGCGCTCCATGCACGCTTCGTGAATTTCACGATTGATGGCAAGGATTATGCTTTTGAAGCGCCTTATCCAAAGGATTTTGCTACCTTACTGAAGTTGTTGGAAAAATTTGATAGCTAATTGATGAATCGCATGAAGGATAAAAGGAAACCCTGGAAGATTATCGGCAATGTGCTGTTTGTTGCGCTGATTGTTGCGCTGATCATTCCGGCAAGTCGCTCTTGGTTTCAGCAGGGGCTTATGAAAATGGGCTTGTTCAAACCTAATTTGGAAACGCCCAGCGACAGTGCTGAAGTGCCCGAGGAGCAAAAGCAAGCGAAGGCGACGAATGTGTCGTTCAGCAATGAGGAAGGAGAGGTGGTTTCTATTGCCGACTTGGCGGGCAAAGTGGTTTTTGTCAACTTTTGGGCAACCTGGTGCCCTCCTTGTAAGGCGGAGATGCCGTCTATACAGGCGTTGAAAGATAAGTTTAAGGATAATGATCAGGTGGTCTTCATGTTGGTAGAAATAGATGGGGAGGCGGAAAAGGCGCGTGAGTTTATGGAACAGGGAGAAATGGATCTTCCAGTTTACTTTCCGGAAACGGAGATTCCGAGCAATTGGTTGGGACAATCTATCCCGACGACGGTTATTCTCGACAAGGAAGGCAACATTGCTGCACACCATGAGGGGATGGCCGATTATTCTCGAAAAGAGGTTTTTGATTTTATGACGACTTTAATTAATAAATAATGACTAGAGCGGAACTCGTTCGGGGGATAAAAGATAAGAAAAGCTTTTTATGTGTAGGCTTGGATACGGATATCACGAAGATACCAGAGCACCTGTTGGACGATGAAGATCCTATATTCAGCTTCAACAAGGCTATCGTAGAAGCTACTGCGGATCTCTGCGTGGCCTACAAACCGAATATTGCTTTCTATGAGTGCTATGGTGTGAAAGGTTGGCAATCGTTGCAGAAGACGTGGGAAATATTGCCTAAAGACTGCTTCAGCATTGCGGATGCCAAGCGTGGCGACATCGGGAATACCTCGGCCATGTATGCGCAGGCCTTCTTTGATGAACAGGTGTCGGGCTTGGGTTTTGACTCGATCACGATAGCGCCATATATGGGACAGGATTCGGTGACACCCTTTCTTGACATACCTAATAAATGGGCGATCGTTTTGGCACTTACGTCAAATGTGGGGAGCAAGGATTTCCAGAATTTCAGCGATGCCGCGGGCGAGCAACTCTTCGAATCGGTGTTGAAAAAAGTGAGTGCATGGGGAACCGTCGAAAACACCATGTTTGTTGTTGGCGCAACCCGAGGTGATGCATTTTTACAGGTGCGTAAGCATGCACCCGATCATTTCTTGCTGGTGCCCGGCGTAGGAGCACAGGGAGGCTCACTACAGGATGTTTGTCAATATGGGATGAACGCCGATTGTGGTTTGTTGGTCAACAGCACACGGGGTATTATTTATGCATCCAAAGGACGAGACTTTGCAGAACGCGCACGGGCGGAAGCTCTGATTCTCCAGCAGGAGATGGAAGCCGAGCTCCTAAAAGCAGGCATTATATAAAGCTAGTTGATCTAGCTTTTGCTTTTTCTGCCCTATTTTGGCACAATAATTATGCTTTAAGGCTGGTGGAAAAAACTATGCGAATCAAATTAACACAACTCTGGGCTGTGCCGCTTGCATTATCTCTGGGAGCTTGCAGCTCGATCTATATGCCCAACGTACCGGCTACACCCATGTTTCGGGAGCAGGGAGAGGTTTACCTCGCTGCACATAGCAACATCAAAGGCAATCTCAGTGGTAACGCTGGCGTCGCTGTTGGAAAGCATGTCGCCGTAATTGCGAACGGCTCTTATATCGACCGGGGCGGGGAAAATAGCAATGAACTTTTCACACAGCAACTGGTCGAGGCAGGAGTAGGTTATTTTACCAAGATCGGCAAAGAGAAGCGACAGGTGCTGGAAGTGTATGGGGGCTACGGTGTGGGGTCATCTACAGAGGTGGATCGCCGGGCTACGACGACAGGAATGGAACCTGTAGAGACACGCGCGATGGATTTTGATAAGATCTTTGTGCAGGTGAACTACTCGTCCACGAGAAAACAAAAGTTGAACCTGTTCGGCAAAAAGCGTGACTTGAACTATGGTACAGCCATCCGTGCAAGCCGCGTAGCCATGACGGACTTTACAATTAACGGCTTGACAAGTCCAAATGAAGAAGCTTTCTTTATTGAGCCACTATTCTTTACACGAATGGAGCTGAATAAGGGATTTCAGTTGCAATATACCAACGGCTTCAACTTTAATGTGTTGGATAATGACTACCTGAAAGCCGGTAACGCGGTCTTCACGTTGGGCGTTACCTATAATTTTGGTGGTAGAAAAAAATAGTAGACAATAGAAATATGAAAAATAGAACTTTAACGCTGTTTTGCTGCATGTTGTTGGCGCTTGTTATGGGCGGTTGCGCAGTAAGTAAGAATAACATTGATGCGCTTGCAAAATGCGATTATTCGGTAGAATCGTTGCAGGATGTACGCCTTGCTGGTCGAGCAATCAATAGCTACACGGCTGGAAATAGCGTAAATATCGCTTCCTTGCCAGCGGTAGCACTGGCCATGTTACGTAAAGACTTGCCCTTGGAAGCGCGCGTGAATATGAAAATCAGTAACCCAACGCCTTCTAAAACATCGATCAACTCGTTTAAATACCTGATCGAGATACAAGGTAAACCTTTGTTTGAGGGCGATGTGAATCAAAATGTGCAATTGGCTACCGGAGAAAGTACTACCGTGCCCTTGACGTTTAAAGCCAACATCTTTGGCGCAACGGAAGAAAAGGGCTTGGAGGGCGTGCTTAACGAGATCTTTACCCGCGAAGGAGAAGGTTTTTTGGTGTTGAAGATTAAGCCTTCTATGCGTATTGGAAATAGTAATATTTATTATCCGGGATATATCACGGTAGATCGTAACCTTGCGAAAAGTATTCGTAAACTGGTGATGTAGCTCGAGCGAGAAGCTATCAGTCATAACAAAAAAGAGAAGCGAAAGCTTCTCTTTTTTGTTATGTAGTGCCTTTATCTGTTCTATCGGTTGAAGGTGTAGCCCACCGTCCATTCAATGAAGTCGGCTTTGCCTTTGTGTGCCTTGATGGAAACACCGGCATTGATGTTCTCATACACGTAATAACGTGCGCCAGCCCGTAGGAAGATGCGCGTGATCTCGCCGTTAAAGTATTGTTTGTGCAGGTAGTACCCGACATTTCCATTTAAGATCAAGTTCCGTGTCAATACATGGGCCAGGTAGTAGGACGGGCCGTAGGAGAGTTTAGCGCTCAGCTGCCCACTCTTGTCGCCTGCAATTTGATCGCTGTTGCCGGATTCGGAGTAGAAAAGATCGAAACCAGCGCCCATCCGCCACTTGTGGGATACATGTTTGCTGGCATAGGCGCTCATCGTCATCTTTAGAAACCGATGATCAACATCGCGTTCCAATTGTTTCCAGCCCATACCGTAGTTCACATGATAGTGGATCTTGTCGTTGTATGGTTCAATCGTACTTTTGTCTGGTAAGACGTTCTCTCCGTTGGGTTGGTACGTGATCGATGCCGTGATCGGAACTAGATTTACTCCTTTGTTTGGTAGGCGCATGGCTCCGTTGGAGAAATGATGAAAAGCCAAACCTGCCCCTGCACGCCAATTCGCATTAAGCTTATACTGTGCACGAATCCCCAAATCGATAAACACGTTGTTACGTGCACCGATAACGACATTCAGCGGATTTGTTTCTTCATTGTAAGGCCTGAAGTTTCCGGAAATACCTAAGCCGATACGGTAATCAAATCCCCAACGCTTGTTTTCCAGGTTGCCAAAAGGCGATTGCATAAAGCCGTACAGAGCATAGGGGCTACCGATAATGTCGGTGTTGAAGGTGCTGCTGTATAAGCCCACCCCATAAATAGGGTTGTTGTACAGCGTAAAATACTGATCGTCTGAATGCTGTATCTTCCAGCCAACCTTAAGGTTTACACCATTGTAGTAAGCATGCTGAAATGCAGTCTCTTTGACTTCTTTTGAAGCAATGATTCCGCCATTTTCGACCTCCAGCTCGATAATAAGTGGATTTTTCCCCGATTTTACGGTTTCTAAGGTGTCGGTTTGTGCCCGGCTATGTGTTGCGCATAATAGCGCGAGCACGATTATATACGGTGTTTTTCTCAATGTTACTTCCAAATATTTGATAACTTAGCGCGCAAAGTTATTAATTTCCGAGAAATTACAATGCGAGAATTTCTTTTTGAGCTTTTCAAACCGCAGTATTTACGTTAGTATGTCAAATTTCTTGATCATCTTATTTTGTTTGTTCGCCGGATATCTGTTAAAAGAACGGAAAATTGTGCGCGCAGATGGCTTCAAAAGTATAAATGCCTGGATAATCTACATAGGTTTACCGGCTACGTCCTTCCGTTATTTGCCCGGGCTGCATTGGGACGATCGTTTCCTGTTATTGCTCTTGGCGCCGGTGTTTATCTTGCTGGGTGCCGTCGTATTTGTCAAGCTATTGCAACGGCGAATTGGCTTTTCCCGTCGTACGGCCCACACATTAATGCTGGTTTCCGGTTTTAGCAATACTTCGTTTGTGGGCTTTCCGTTGGTGGCTACCTATTTTGGGGATAAACAGATTAGCTGGGCGATCATCAGCGACCAGATGACCTTCTTTCTGCTATCTGCGGTGGGTACGGTGATCGCGCTAAAGGGGAGTGCTAATAGGGGGAAAACTATCGCATTAGCCGATCTGTGTAAGCGGGTGTTATCATTTCCTCCCCTATGGGGATGTATCGCGGCCTTATTGCTGCCTCGCTTTATCGATCTAGATCCACTACAGCCTTTTTTTGCCCAGCTTGCTGGTACGGTGTCGCCGTTGGCCTTGTTTTCTATAGGCATGCAGCTATGCTTCTCGTTTTATCGATCAGAAATGTTTGCCCTGGCGCTGTCGCTAACGTATAAACTTCTTCTTGGGCCGTTGCTCTTGCTTTTGTTCTGCTATTTCTTGGGAATAAAAGGGGAAATTGCACAAGTAGCCATTTTTGAAATGGCGATGCCTAGTTTGGTCGCCACAAGCTTGTTGCTACAACAGTTTAATCTCAATGCCAAGCTCGGTCATACCGTCATCGGTCTCAGTATTTTAACCGGCCTGTGCAGCACTTGGCTGTTCTATCAGCTACTTATTTATCTTTTGTAACTTGATTGTTGTAAAGCTCGCTTAGTGTATTTTTTACAATATAATTTCTATATTTAGTTCCGATTTATAAAAATCTAGGTTAATGATAATTAATATGGTAAAGAAAAGCGCAATCGTTTTCAGTCTCCTAACGGTTGGTCTCATGGTAAAAGCGCAAACCAAACACGAGCGTTATGTGCAAAAGCTGGAAGGAACGAGCCTTCAGTTTTCCATGGAAGCGATCCCAGGTGGCGCGTTTGTGATGGGTAGCGACAAGGGGGGGAATGAAGATGAGAAGCCGGCGCATAAAGTGAAGCTTTCGCCTTTTTGGATGAGCACTTTTGAAGTAACCTGGGATCTCTATGAGCCTTTTGTTTACAAAGACCTAGAAGCTACAAGAACCGTAAATGGAAAAGTCGATAGTGAGGTCGATGCTGTCACACGCCCTACAAAACCTTATTTAGATATGACTTTTGGCATGGGCAAAGAGGGACATCCTGCTTTGGCCATGACGCATTACAATGCCATTCAGTTTTGCAAATGGCTCTATGTGCGCACCGGAGAATTCTACCGTTTGCCGACAGAGGCCGAATGGGAATATGCCTGCCGCGCAGGATCTCAAAGCGCCTATTACTTTGGCGACGATGCTGCCCTGCTACCTGATTACGCTTGGTTTGCAAGCAACAGTGACGGACAGACGGCTGCCGTTGGTAAGAAAAAGCCCAACGCTTGGGGGCTCTTTGATATGTTGGGAAATGTTGCTGAATGGACCTATGACCAATACCAAGCCGATTTCTACCAGCAGTTTGCCGGAAAAGTAAGTGAAAACCCGGTGGCCGTTCCGACGACACTTTATCCGCACAGCGTGCGCGGGGGATCTTTCGAGAGCCAGGCGCCGGATTTGCGCGCCGCAGCGCGTATGGCATCCGATCCTTTTTGGAAGCAGCTGGATCCACAGATACCAAAGTCTAATTGGTGGTTTCCCGAAGCTCCCTTTGTGGGCTTAAGACTGGTGCGGCCCGCGATAAAGCCTACGCATGCAGAGATCATGGCTTACTATGACAAAGCTCCTATAAAAGACTTCTAACGAGAATATTATAAACGCTAAATAACTATGGATACTTTTAAAAGACGAGATTTTATTAAGGCGGGCTCGGCATTGGCCGGCGCTTCGGTTTTAGCCTCGACTCCTGTAGGCAGTGTTTTTGCTGCCGGATCTGATGAGATCAAAATTGCGCTTATTGGTTGCGGCGGTCGGGGAACTGGCGCAGCGTTTGACGCTTTTGCTTCTGGACAAAATATCAAGCTGGTCGCTATGGCCGATGCTTTTCAAGATAATTTGCAGTCTACCTACAATACGCTAAAGGAGAAATTTGGCGACAAAGTAGATGTGCCGGATAGCCGCAAGTACGTAGGCTTTGACGGTTACAAAGCTGCGATTAAAGATGCCGATGTGGTGCTCCTTACTACGCCTCCAGGATTTAGGCCTTTGCACTTCGAAGAAGCGGTGAAAGCCGGTAAACATGTGTTTATGGAGAAGCCGGTAGCGGTTGATATACCGGGCATTCGTAAGGTCTTGGCTGCGGCAGAAGAAGCTAAAAAGAAAAAGCTAAATGTTGTTGTCGGCCTACAACGCCGCTACCAAACAAACTATAGGGAAGCCATCAAACGTATTCAGGATGGTGCCATTGGCGATGTATATGCTGGGCAGGTGTACTGGAACAGCGGTGGCGTATGGGTAAGGCCACGCCAAGCGGCGCAGACCGAAATGGAATACCAAATGCGCAACTGGTATTACTTCAATTGGTTGTGTGGCGATCATATCGTGGAGCAACATGTGCACAATATCGATGTCGCCAACTGGGTCAAAGGTAAATATCCGGTATCCATTCAGGGAACGGGTAGCCGCGCACACCGCACAGGTAAGGAATATGGAGAGATCTACGATAACTTTGCCGTAGAACTGACCTATGATGACGGTACGGTGGTATACAGCCAGTGTCGCCATTTTGAGGGGATCTCCAATCGGGTGGATGAAACATTTCAAGCTTCAAAAGGGCGGGTGTATCTTTCCGCGGGCAACCAAGCGGTGCTCTGGGACGCCAAAGGCAATGAGATTTACCGCCATGACCCTAAAGGCAATCCAAATGCTTACCAACAGGAACATAAGGAGCTTTTCGAGGCTATCGCCAAGAATGAATATAAATTCGACAATACGGAGTATGGCGCGTACAGCACGCTCACAGGAATCATTGGTCGTTTGGCTTGCTACACCGGAAAGGTAATCAAATGGGATAAAGCCTTGACATCAGAAATAGATCTTTCTCCGGCAGTTTATGCTTGGGATGCCAAGCCGAAAATTACGCCCAATGCACAAGGCGAGTATGCGGTGGCTATTCCGGGGATAAACACACAGCTATACATCTAGAGCTTGTCGCGCTTGTTTACCATACTGATTTTCCTCCTTTTAGGTTGTCGTGCATATGCACAACAACCTAAATTCGTTATTGACGGGCAGGGCCAAGGTACCAGTTACAGCCTACAATACTACGCCGGCAGTCGGTTGATTACAAAGGAGTTGGTGGACAGTGTGCTTGCTGTGATCGATCGGTCGATGTCTTTGTACCTTCCACAATCGTTGATCAGTCGCTTTAATCATGCGGATCACGAAGAGCTTGTCTTGGATCCGCATATGGAGCGGGTTGTTCGCCGCGCGATGCAGGTGCACCGTCGATCCAAAGGCGCATTTGATATCACGGTGAAACCGCTGGTGAGCTTGTGGGGATTTGGTGCTGAGCGCATCGCGAAGCTGCCTACCCAGACAGAGATTGATAGCGTATTGCAATTTGTGGGGATGGATAAACTTAGGCTACGGAAGAATAAACTCCGTAAGACCGATAAACGCACGGCGATTGATCTCAACGGCATAGCGCAGGGCTATACGGTGGATGTATTGGCCGAGTTGTTGGAGGGCTATGGGATCGAAAACTATTTGGTGGAATTGGGGGGCGAAATCCGCAGCAAAGGGTATAAAGCAGCTAAGCAGCCTTTCGAAATAGCGATCGAAAGACCCGAAGGTGCACAGTCCTCACGCTTTGTGCTACAGCTGATCGATAAATCAGTCACCACATCGGGAAACTACCGTAAGGTGTTTGGTTATCAAGGAAAAAAAATTCATCACCATATCAACCCAAAGGATGGCTACCCGCTACAGAATAATGTAGCTAGCGTGACCGTAGTAGCACCAACAGCGATGGATGCCGATGCATACGATAATGTATTTATGGCCTTGTCGCCGGAAGAGGGGATTGCATTTGCTAACAAGTTGAAAGAAATTGAGGTTTATATTATTTACAAACAGGACAATGAGTTTAAGGAAGCCTTTTCGAAAGGCTTCTCTCGTTATATAAAAAATTAATGCGCATCCAATGAAAAGATCAGATTTTATAAAAAGTGGAGCTGCACTACTGAGTAGTTCGGTTCTTTTAAGCAATGAAAGTATGGCCGAAGAAAAACAAATAGTGAACGGGGCAACGTTTAAACTGGACTATGCACCTCATCAAGGTATGTTTTCCGCAACGGCGGGGAAGAACTTTGTCGATGAAATTAAATACATGCACGATCTAGGTTTCCGCAGTATCGAGGATAATGGATTGCCGGAACGTCCCTTGGATGAGCAGAAGAAAATCGGCGAAACCTTAGCCAAGTTGGGTATGCGCATGGGCGTTTTTGTGGTGCCCAAAGGAGGAAACGGAGCCAATACATTGGCGGCTGGCAAACAGGAATTTATCGATATCTTCCTAAAGGGATGCCGAGCGTCTGTCGAGACCGCAAAGCGTGTCAATGCCAAGTGGGCAACGGTCGTACCAGGAGATTATCAGCGCAATTTACCCATCGGTGTACAAACGGCCAATGTAATAGAAGCCTTAAAAAGAGGCGCGGAGATTTTTGAGCCACATGGTATCACCATGGTGTTGGAACCTTTGAGTGATACGCCTGATCTTTTCTTGCGCTTCACGGATCAAACCTATGAGATCTGTAAAGCTGTGGGGAGCCCTTCCTGCAAAATTTTATATGATGCCTACCATCAACAGAAGAATGAAGGCAATTTGATCAACTTCATGAATACGTGTTGGAGCGAAATTGCTTACATCCAAGTGGGCGATAATCCAGGCCGTCGCGAGCCGACAACGGGAGAAATAAACTATAAGAATGTGTTCAAATGGTTGAAAGAAAAAGGATATACCGGCATTATCGGTATGGAACACGGCATGTCCAAATCGGGCGTGGAAGGCGAAAAAGCACTTTTGGCGGCTTATAGAGAAGTCGATAGCTTTCAAACTAAATGATTTTAGCAGCAAAATATTTTTGTTATTTACGAAGAAGTAATATATTTATACTATAAACCTATCATCAGATGTCAACATCAATAAGATTTAAACTCTCTTTTATGATGTTCCTTGAATTTTTTATTTGGGGAGCATGGTTCGTTACCTTGGGCACTTTTTTAATTCAGAACTTAAAAGCATCGCAATTCGAGATTGCCAATGTGTTCTCTACGCAATCGTTGGGAGCCATCATCGCACCTTTTGTGATCGGGATGATCGCCGACCGCTACTTCAATGCCGAGCGTATTTTGGGGATCTTACACCTCATTGGCGCATTTTTGATGTATCAAATGTATAATGCCGCTGATGTGACGGTATTCTATCCTTATGTATTGTCCTATATGATCCTGTATATGCCGACATTATCCTTGGTGAATTCCGTATCGTTCCGTCAACTGACGAATCCGGAAAAGCAGTTTTCCAGCATCCGTATTTTTGGTACGATTGGGTGGATCATTGCAGGCTTGTCAATATCCTATATTTTCAAATGGGATTCAACCGAAGGTGCTTTGCGCAATACATTCTTGATGGCTGGTGTTGCGTCGGTGGTGCTCGGCCTGTTTTCGTTCTTCCTGCCAAAAACACCTCCAGTAAAGATCAGTTCCGATGAGAAACCATCGTTTGCTTCCATTATTGGTCTTGATGCCATTAAATTATTGAAAGACAAGAACTTCTTGATTTTCTTTATTTCCTCGATCTTAATCTGTATCCCTTTAGCATTTTACTACCAAAATGCAAATCCATTCTTGGCAGAAATTGGCTTGGCAAATCCAACAGGAAAGATGACCATTGGACAAATCTCCGAAGTGGGATTCCTGCTGTTGTTGCCGGTGTTCTTTAGCAAATTTGGTTTTAAGAAGACCATTCTAGTGGGGATGTTGGCTTGGGCCGTGCGCTACTTACTATTTGCCTATGGCAATGCTGGCGACTTATCTTTTATGTTGATTCTCGGTATTGCATTGCACGGTATCTGCTACGATTTCTTTTTTGTATCCGGACAGATCTACACGGATAGTAAAGCGGGCGTAAAATATAAGAGTGCCGCGCAAGGGTTGATTACGTTGGCTACCTATGGGGTAGGACAGCTGATTGGATTTTGGGTAGCAGGCTTTATTGGCGAAAAATACCAAGATATTAAGGCTACCGATGTCGCACAATTCTGGCAACAGACGTGGATCGTCCCTGCAGGAATAGCGTTTGTGGTGTTGATTATTTTCCTAATATTATTTAAAGACGAAAAAGTAGAGAGTAAAACAGTATAAAATCAAACTAAATTGAAGAGATATGGCAGATAATGTTTATGACGCGATTGTCATTGGTTCCGGAATTAGTGGAGGCTGGGCGGCAAAAGAGTTAACAGAGAAAGGGTTAAAAACCATTATGTTGGAGCGTGGTAGAAACGTGGAGCACGTAAAAGACTACCATGCCAACAAAAATACTTGGGAGTATCCGCATAGAGGAGGACGCACCAAGCAGATGGAGGCTGATTACCCGGTGTTAAAACGCGACTATCCACTGAACGAGAAGAACCTCGATTTTTGGGTGAATGAGAAAGAAAGTCCTTACACGGAGGTGAAGCGTTTCGACTGGTTTCGTGGGTATCATGTTGGTGGTCGTTCCTTAATGTGGGGACGCCAGAGCTACCGCTTTTCGGACCTCGATTTCGAGGCAAATGCAAAAGACGGACATGGAACGGATTGGCCGATTCGCTATGCAGACATCGCTCCCTGGTATAGCTATGCCGAAAAGTGGGCGGGTATTTCCGGAAATCGCGATGGTTTAGATGTATTGCCAGATGGCGATTTTCTTCCTCCGATGGACTTCACCGTTGTCGAAAAAGATTTGGCCGATCGTTTGAAAAAAGAATATGGTAGCAAACGTCACTTCATTATGGGACGCACGGCGAACATCACGAAGCCGCATCACGGACGTATCAACTGTCAATATCAAAACCAATGTTGGTTGGGCTGTAACTTCGGTGCCTATTTCAGTACGCAATCGTCTACCTTGCCACCAGCAATGGCTACAGGCAATTTAACGTTACGTCCATTTTCGATCGTCACCAAAATCATCTACGATAAAGATTCCCAAAAAGCAAAAGGGGTAGAGATCGTGGATGCGGAAACAGGTAAAACCTATGAGTTCTTTGCCAAAGTAATCTTTGTGTGTGCCTCGGCTTTCAACTCCACTTGGGTGTTGATGAATTCGGCAACGGATGTTTGGGAAGGCGGATTGGGAAGCAGTTCTGGTGAATTAGGACACAATGCGATGGACCACCATTTCCGGTGTGGTGCGGGTGGCCGCATCGAGGGTTATGAGGATAAGTATGTATTCGGTCGTCGTCCGACGGGCTTGTACGTGCCTCGTTTCCAAAATGTACCGGGCGACGATAAAAAACGCGATTATGTACGCGGTTTCGGTTACCAAGGCGCAGCAAGTCGCGGCCGTTGGTCGGGCGAGATTGCTGAGATGAGCGTAGGTGGCGACTGGAAAGATGCCATGTTGGAACCCGGATCTTGGTCGGTAGGTTTCACCGCCTTTGGCGAGATTCTTCCTTACCATGAAAACAGAATCTTCTTGGATAAAGAGAAGAAAGACAAATGGGGATTACCGGTATTGGCGATGGACATGGAGATCAAGGACAACGAGCGTAAAATGCGCCCTGACATGCAGGAAGATATGAAGGAGATGTTGGAGCGAATTGGCGTGAAAGATGTCTATACCTACGATAACGAGTATAACTTTGGTATGGGTATCCACGAGATGGGTACGGCACGTATGGGTACGGATCCGAAAAACTCGGTATTGAATAAGCACAACCAAGTTTGGGATGCGAAAAATGTATTCGTTACGGACGGTGCAGCAATGGCGTCTGCGGCATGTGTGAATCCTTCTTTAACCTATATGGCTTTGACAGCACGCGCGGTAGACTTTGCCGTTAGTGAGCTGAAGAAGGGAAATCTTTAATGAATAACAACGTAAACTTATAATAGCTGAAATGAAGGAAACGAACAATTCTCGTAGAGATTTTATCAAAAATGCGGCCCTTGCAGCGGCTGGTTTTATGATTGTCCCTCGCCATGTGCTTGGGGGCAAGGGATTCTTGGCACCAAGTGACAAATTGATGGTAGCCGGTATCGGTGTCGGTGGCAAAGGGCAAAGTGATATTGCTTCTTTTTACAAAAGTGGAAAGGCAGAAATTGCATTCTTATGTGACGTAGACGATCGCCGTGCAGCCAATTCGGTTAAGGCGTTCCCAAAAGCGAAGTATTATAGAGATTACCGGGAGATGTTGGATAAAGAGCATAAGCATATCGATGCGGTATCGGTATCATCACCCGACCATAACCACGCTATACAGGCCTTGGCCGCTATGCAGCTCGGTAAGCACGTGTATGTGCAGAAACCGCTTACGCACGATGTGTGGGAAGCCAGAGTATTGACCGATGCGGCGAAGAAATACAAGGTGGTCACCCAAATGGGAAACCAAGGTGCGTCAAACGACGGGCCGCGGGAGATCAAAGAATGGTATGAAGCAGGCTTGATCGGTGATGTACACACGGTATATTGCTGGACAGACCGTCCGGTATGGCCTTCTGGTATTCCTTGGCCTAACCAAACGGCACAGGTACCGAAGGAGTTGGATTGGGAGCTATGGCTCGGTACAGCGCCTAAAAAGGACTACATCGAGAAGTTGGTTCCTTTCAACTGGCGAGGTTGGTGGGATTATGGTACCGGTGCATTAGGCGATATGGGATGCCACTTGTTAGAGGTTCCTTTCAGCACATTGGGCTTGAAATATATCCAAGATGTACAGGCTACGGTCGGTACGGTATATGCTGATGAGTTCAAACGTGCTTACTATCCGGAAAGCTGTCCTCCGTCAAGTCACGTGACGATGACTTTCCCAAAAACACCGAAAACCAGTGGACCTGTTACCTTGCACTGGATGGATGGCGGTATTCAACCGACGCGTCCGGATGAGCTGGGACCAAATGAAATCTTTGGCGATGGCGGTAACGGTATCTTGTTGATCGGTACGAAAGGTAAAATTTTAGCGGATACCTACGGTGAAAATGCACGTCTGTTGCCAACCACTAGAAAAGAGCAGGTGGCACAGAAATATGCGCGCGTGGAAGGGAAAGCCAATGGACACTACGGACAATGGGTGGAAGCGGCCATAGCCGGGTACGGCAAAATGGAGGTAAGTGCACCATTTGAAATCTCAGGTCCACTGACGGAAGCTTTGCTGATGGCTAATTTGGCTATCCGCGGTGCCGATCTACGTATCGACGGCAACTACCCAGGAAGAAACCTGAAATTGCTTTGGGACAACAACCAAATGAAGGTAACCAACTTTGATATTGTGAATCAATTTGTGAAACGCCAATATCGTCAAGGTTGGGAAGTAAATTACAATCTTTAAACTAAGAAACAATGAATAGAAGAGAGGCACTTCAACGTGTAGCCATGTTGATTGGTGGTTCGGTAATCGGAGCAAATCTGTTCCTAGAAGGATGTACCCGACCAGCGTCTAAAGACGTAGCAACATTATTCGAAAAGGAGAAGACAGATTTCTTGGGCGACCTCGCAGAAGCTATTCTGCCGAAGACATCTACGCCGGGAGCCAAAGAAGCAGGAGTAGGCGAATTTATTCCAGTCATGATTCGTGATTGTTATGAAGAGGCCGATCAAAAAGCATTCTTGGAAGGCTTGGCCGATGTAGATAACCGCGCCAAAAAAGAGTTTAACAAATCTTTCAAAGAACTATCGAAAGAGGAACAGCTACAGTTCGTAAATAAATACGATAAGGAAGCCGCTGAATACCAGAAAAACAAGAAAGAGGATGAGCCTAACAATTTCTTCCATATGCTGAAGCAATTGACACTGACGGGCTTTTTTACCTCGGAAGTGGGCATGACACAGGCACAGCGCTATGTGAAAATCCCCGGTCGTTTTGACGGTAATTTCCCTTACAAGAAGGGGGATAAGGCATTCGCTTCTTAAGTAGATAACCTTAGCCGCGCAGGTTGCGCGAATAAACAGGTCAGGAATTATAATCTTTGTAGTTCCTGACCTTTTATGTATATGGACAATGCTGCTGCTAGGCCTGTTCGTATATCTTGTACGACGTCTAGATACCTGCTTCCATCAAAAAGACGGTTTGATCGCCTCGTTTGATGGCAAAACGCAAGGCCGTATCGTCTAGCCGTTGATGAATCTCTACAGGCTCGCCCAACTTTAATTCTTTTAGATAATTGATATCAATCGTTCGTAGTGGATGGCGTAACACCCAGTCGGCTGGGAGGCTGTCCAAACACCAATCGGTGTATTTGACGTTGTTTACATGGTTGACAATATCCAAATCGGATAGCTTGGGGATATAAGTGTGGTGTTCTTCATAGGCCTCTTCTGCTTCCACGCGCTTGAGGGGCTCCCGTGTCGATGATGCCTCCGGACGGATAATCGCCGGATCTATTTTTGTTGCTAGATTTTCAGACTTCCGGGCTTTGGTATTGAACACCGCCCAAAAGCTGCTGACACCGATAATCTTCTTGTCGTTGCGATATACCTCGAAGTTTCTGACCGATCTATTGCCTAAAAAGTCCTGTACCCAGGTCTTCACGGTAATTTCCTCCAGGAATCGAGGCAAGCGCTCGATTTCGATACGCACCCGGCTCAATACCCACGACTGGGAGTTGGCGGCCATTTCTTGGTATCCAAAGCCCAGGGCTTCCGCATGGTCGGAGGCTGTCAGCTGCAGCAGGTTGCTCAGCTCACTGTACTTTAAGCGGCCATTGGCATAGCACTGCGTGAAATTCAAGCGGTACGTATTTGAATAAATTGCTGTCTGCATAAGATAAATGTCATAATGTTTGTCATAATGTAAATAATTTGTGGTTGTCTTTAAAATATAATGATGATTTTTTATATTTAGTGAACGGATAGTATTAAGGTTGTGTTATATTTTTAACAAATTTTGCAATATGATTGGACAGATTATTGAAAAGGAGCACGTTATGAATTATAAGATCGTTCCTGCTGAAGTGGATAAAACACATAGTTTGCAAGACAAATTGCTGGCGGCGCAACGATTGGGTAATGAATTCAAGTCGAAGACGACCATTGTCTTTCAAACGGAAGACGGTCCGAAGCGTATCGAAACAACAGTTTGGTCGCTGACCGAGCGTTATATACAGATTAAGAGCGGTGTACTTATCCCGCTTAGATCGATTATCGAAGTCGACTATTAAGTAGTAAAAAAGCAGAACGTTCGTTCTGCTTTTTTATTGAGCGATAATTGCTTTTGTGCTTAGGACAGGAAGCCTTATTGGAGCTTCAGGTCGGTATAGGTACTGCCGATCGGGATAATCTTATCCGCAACCCAAATCTGCCCTTTGTCGAACTTTGTGACCTTGCTTCGGGCCACGATAAATGCACGGTGACAACGCACAAACGCCGCTTTTGGCAAAAGCTCGGCCAACTCGTTTAAGGTAATACGGGAGCTGATTAGTTGATCCTGCAATTGTATCTGCGTATAATTCCCCGACGCTTCGATGTAAAGAATATCGTGAAATGCGATCTTGACATGCTCATAGCCATCTTTCACAAAAAAGTAGTCTTTTTCGGAGTTTGCTTTAGCGCCTCGCAGCAGGTAAAGTTCATTCGCCTTGTTGCATGCTTTCAGGAATCGCGCCATAGAAAACGGTTTCAATAAGTAATCTACGGCATCGAGCTCAAAGCTCTGCAGGGCATGTTCGGAGTAGGCGGTGGTAAAAATAACCATGGGTACTGTTTGTAGGCTCTTTAAGAGCTCCATGCCGGAAATATCAGGCATTTTGATGTCCAAAAAGATGAGATCTACCGGTTGAGCTTGTAGGTAGTCGAGCGCCATGAATGCGTCGGTAAAGGTTTCCTTAAGATCTACGAACGGTACTTTGGAAGTGTGGTGTTCGATTACCTCCAGCGCCATCGGCTCATCATCTATTGCAATTGCTATCATACCCAATTTTAATTTTTCGCTCTGCTATTGTAAAATGTCTTGCTGCTTGGAAAGAAGATGGCTATAAGTCTCTTTTATCTACAACAAATATAATATTTTAGCCTTTCATCAACGCTTTATTGTTTTCCCAACATTTTATAGCTCGGATACCCCTGCAAGCTTTTGTTTTAGTCAATACCAGTTACTTCCATTCCCATACATGATCTGTAACGTCTTTCCTGAACAGGCTGTCGATATTCGTATCCTCTGTATTCCAGCTATGCGCTGCTCCCGTTGGGATGTCTTGCATGGATTTGGTCGCAGAAGTAATATGGTTTTCTTCTAGGGCTTCATCCAGCTGCACGGTAAACGACAGCTCGATGCGCAGGATCTTGCCAAATGTGGCATAGATGCCATCTGCCGTGCGTTGACAATGTATCATGGGTGCAAGGTAATACCAAAGCAGCACGACAACACCTATAATTCTGATCATCTCTTAAAGCGTTAGCGTGAGGTGTACAAAATATTCATGCACATTTTCACGAATGATAAGGTCGTGCCTATCCTTGTAGAGGAGCGACATGCGTTGTTTTACATTGGCCAAGCCTATTCCGCTTCGATCGGCTTCGGGATCCTGTTCATTTTTCGGGTTGATGCTGTTGCATACATCAAAGTACAGCACGTTCTCCTGAATCTGCAGGCTGATCTTGATATAGGATGGTCTTTGCAGGCTGATGCCATGCTTGAAGGCATTTTCGACAAAAGGAATCAGTAGCATGGGGGCAATATGCAGGCCTCTAAATTCTGCCTCGATTAAGGTTTCGATTTTGATGTCAGCAGAAGGGGAGGTGCGTAGCTTTTGCAGCGCAATATAATTGTTTAAGTAGTCGACTTCACGAATGAGCGGGATGGTATCCTGCAGGTTTTCATGCAGCATAAAGCGCATCATATCCCCCAGCTTTTGTATGCCTTCGCCCGTCCGTTCCGCTTGCTCCTGTAGCGCGGTGCCATAAAGCGTATTCAACGCATTGAACAGAAAATGCGGATTGATCTGTGACTTTAGGAAGTGCAGGTTGGCATCTGATTTTCCCAACTCCGTGCGTAGCGTAGTGATCTCGGCACGGCTCTCCAAGCGCTTTTTGTAAAGAAACCAGGAAAGCGGTACACTGATGAGCATCTGCGTAGGCATATGGAAAGCCAATAAAATAAAAGCAGCATCGATATTCCGCCGGAAAAAGAATACCGCTAGGACACTCAAGGGGAGGGTCAGGATGATGCTGACGAGGAAAACCGTCCAAAAGAACGTACTAAACTTTTTCTGTTTGCGGTAGAGCTCAGGTAGCAGGTAATAAAGGGCATAAATCACCATACCTACGGCAGCCAACGCCACCAAGGTCCACAACACGGTCAGCTGGTAGTTGGAGCCGGTACCGATCCAGAAAAGTACGCCGGCAAACCAAAGTCCAAGCCCGAAGGCGAGGTCCATCTTCAGTTGTTTCTGTATTGCGCTTTCACCTTCCATGCTATCGACAATGTAGATGATAAGTTGCTTCAGGCAAGTATAGGCAGATAACGCCAAAACGAGCAGAAAGGCTTTCGTAAAGGCATCAAAGAAAAAGCGGTTGTAGCCTTGTGTCAAGGTGTTATACTCCCGCAGCTCGTAGGTGTGGCTGTGGGTTCGGCTCACGCCGAATACAATCCCGGCAACCACAATTAGCACGATAATGAGAAAATAGGACAGCAGCTCGTTTTTCTTTTTGATGATGGAGGGGATTAGCCAAAAATTAAGGCACAAGAAGCTGAGGTAGATCGTGCAGATGTTGAAGAGCCTAGGCAGAAAGAAGTTGAAGAAGTAGGAGTAGGTTATTTTCGAAACAATAAAATCATAATGTTCGCCATTATCACTTCTTTTATTGGTGTCAAAGACCAATACCAGTGCCACAATAAGCAGCAGAACACTGGCAATCCAAAATTCAATTCGTTTAAAATCCTGTAGTTTCATACGTCGTGGGTTTGATAGTGCAATGTTACTAGAAATGAAAAGACCGATGTGAAAAATGTGATGAAAGGCGCTAAAAAAGTGATGAACACCGCGGTTTCCATTTGCTGCATACGGCTTGCGACTACACGAACGTAAAAGTCCTTATTTTTTATGATTTTATCGAGATTTAATATTTTGGATTTTTGATAATTTTATACATATTTGCACTCCGCTAGTCAACGTCCTTTGGCTGTTCAGGCGGCTCAAAGTTGTCTTTAATAATAGAAAAGCAACTTAACAAAAAATCTTTCGGGATGTAGCGTAGCCCGGTATCGCGCCAGCATGGGGTGCTGGAGGTCGTCGGTTCAAATCCGGCCATCCCGACAAAAGCCGTTGTTTATCAGCGGCTTTTGATATTTTCGGATATATCTCCGACAGAAAACACTGGTTCTAGCGGATCACCAGAATCATTGAAAGAACGTGTGGCATCGGTTTCTTGGGAATTTTCTCTTTCCTTTGACGGTCAGTAAGATCTTATAAGCTCTCAATGAGAAGGATTCCTATCAAATAATAAACCTGAAGAACTACAATTTAACGAAAGGGGAAAAATGGATTTTCCTAAATTCTAGGTAACGATAGCCTTTTAAAAGTTTAGCGGAATGTCATAAAGTTTGAAATTGATTTACGAACTTTTCGTAAGTTAGCAAACTAAAGTTAATAAATTATGGATATGAAAATTTACGCGATTACTTTTTTTATGGCTCTGTCAACCTTTGGTAAAGCACAGGCCCAGGAGCAAACCTATTATCGGATGAAAAATGGCAAAATCTTAAATGAGCAACAATACGATCATGCTAAGAAATCTGCTGCAG